>Ga0160441_100030_pt1 | contig 224560 bp, 198 predicted proteins | sample HID1971K_E1MG_FD_108260 | JGI IMG/M metagenome (GOLD analysis project Ga0160441, IMG submission 108260) | Enriched millipede-associated microbial communities from UW Madison campus, WI, USA - HID1971K_E1 MG | ecosystem: Host-associated > Arthropoda: Insects > Digestive system > Unclassified ... | reverse complement strand
GGCGGGCTTCCTTCTCGACGAAGGCGCGACGCCTCAGCAAGTCGACAAGGCGGTCGAGAAGTTCGGCTTCGCGATGGGTCCGTTCCGCATGGGCGATTTGGCCGGCAACGACATCGGCTGGGCGATCCGCAAGCGCCGCGCCGTCGAGCGCGCCGACATGAAGTACAGCCGCACGGCCGACAAGCTGTGCGAACTGGGCCGCTTCGGCCAGAAGACCGGGGCAGGGTGGTACGACTACCAGGCCGGCAAGCGCGACGCCATTCCGTCGGAACTCGTCAACAAGATGATCGAGGACCACCGCAAGGAACTGGGCATCACGCCGCGCAAGATCTCCGACACGGAAATCGTGCAGCGCCTGGTGTTCGCCCTCGTCAACGAAGGCGCGCACATCCTGGAAGACGGCATTGCCTCCAAGTCGGGCGACATCGACATGGTGTACCTCACCGGCTACGGCTTCCCGATCTACCGCGGTGGCCCGATGCACTACGCCTCGCAGGTCGGCCTGTACAACGTGGCCGAGACGATGAAGCGCTTTGCGCAGAACCCGCGCGACGACGCCGAGTTCTGGCAGCCCGCACCGCTGATCCAGAAGCTGGTGGCCGAAGGCAAGTCCTTCAGCTGAGCCTGAACCGGGATCAAGACCGCCCATGTTGAAACGCATCTTCCTCGGGCTGCTGCTGGTGCTCCTGGCACTGGTGGCGGCCGTGGCGGTCAAGACCTGGACCACGCCATCGCAGCAGCTCGCGGTGGCCCCCGCACCGAAGCTCGAGATCGACCTGCAGGCGGCTGCGAAGCGGCTGGCCGGCGCGATCCCGATCCGCACGGTGTCGAGCCTGGAGGACGCGGCCGCCAACCTGGCCGAGTTCGACAAGCTGCACGCCTACCTGGCGCAGCAGTACCCGAAGGTCCACGCCACCCTCAAGAAGGAAGTGGTGGGCCAGAAGGCCTTGCTCTACACCTGGACCGGCACCGACGCGCAGGCCAAGCCGATCGCGCTCATGGCGCACCAGGACATGGTGCCCATCGCGCCCGGCACCGAAAAAGCCTGGTCGCTCGATCCCTTTGCGGGCGAGATCAAGGACGGCTTCGTCTGGGGCCGCGGCACGCTCGACAACAAGGGCAACCTGTTTGCGCAGATGGAAGCCATCGAGCTGCTCATCGGCAGCGGCTTCCAGCCCAAGCAGACGGTCTACCTCGTGATGGGCGACGACGAAGAGGTGAGCGGCCTGCGCGGCGCGCAGCCCATCGCCGAACTGCTCAAGTCGCGCAACGTGCGCCTCGATTGGGTGCTCGACGAAGGCCTGCTCGTGCTCGACGGCGTGCTGCCCGGCCTGAGCAAGCCCGCGGCGCTCATCGGCCTGGCGGAGAAGGGCTACGGCACCTTCTTCCTCTCGCTCGATACCGCGCCCGGCCACTCGTCGATGCCGCCGCAAAAAAGCGCCATCGGCCGCATGAGCGCCGCGCTCGCGCGGCTCGAAGCGTCGCCGATGCCCGGCGGCATCCAGGGCGTGGCCGGCCAGATGTTCGGCGCGCTCGCACCCGAGATGGGCGGCGTCAACCGCGTCATGCTGTCGAACCTGTGGCTCACCGAGCCGCTGGTGCGCGGCCAGCTCGAGAAGAGCCCGAGCAGCAATGCCATGCTGCGCACCACCACCGCGCTGACCATCGTGCGTGCCGGCAACAAGGACAACGTGCTGCCCGGCCGTGCCGAGGCCGCCGTCAACTTCCGCGTGCTGCCCGGCGACACGCTCGCCAGCGTCGAGGCGCACCTGCGCAAGGCGCTGGGCGACGACGACATCAAGATCAAGCAGTACCCCGGCAACTCGGAGCCGTCGCCCGTGTCGCCGACCGACAGCCCCGGCTACCGCGCGATCCAGCAGGCCGTGCGCCAGAGCTTCCCCGATGCCGTGGTGGCGCCCGGCCTCATGACCGCCGCCACCGATTCGCGCCACTTCAGCCTCGTGAGCGACGCTGTCTTTCGCTTCTCGCCGTTCCGCGTGAAGAGCGAAGACTTGGCGCGCTTCCATGGCAACAACGAACGCCTGGCCATCTCGAACTACGGCGAGATGATCAGCTTTTACCACCAGCTCCTGCGCAACACCCACGCGGCCGCGCCGGCGCAATGACGACCCCGTCTTTTCCCTCTTTTCCCTTCCATCTTCAAAGGACCTCACCATGACCAGCGCCGTCATCGTTTCCACCGCCCGCACGCCGCTCGCGAAGAGCTGGAAGGGTGCCTTCAACATGACCCACGGCGCCACGCTGGGCGGCCATGCCGTGCAGCACGCGGTGCAGCGCGCCGGCATCGATCCGGCCTCGGTCGACGACGTCATCATGGGTTGCGCCACGCCTGAAGGCGCCACCGGCTCCAACATCGCGCGCCAGATCGCCCTGCGCGCCGGCCTGCCGGTCACCACCTCGGGCATGACCATCAACCGCTTCTGCTCGTCGGGCCTGCAGACCATCGCCACCGCCGCCCAGCGCATCATCGCGGGCGAGGGCGACGTGTACGTGGCCGGCGGCGTCGAGAGCATCTCGTGCGTGCAGAACGAAGCCAACACGCACATGCTGGCCGACCCGTGGCTCGTGAAGCACAAGCCCGAGATCTACTGGAACATGCTGCAGACCGCCGAGCAGGTCGCCAAGCGCTACAACATCGGCCGCGACGCCATGGACGAGTACGGCGCACAGAGCCAGCAGCGCGCCACCGCCGCGCTCGAAGCCGGCCTCTTCAAGGCTGAAATCGCCCCCATCACCGTGCTGGCCGGCGTGGCCGATCCCGTGATGGGCCTGCGCACCAAGGAAGTCACGATCGAGAACGACGAAGGCATCCGTCCCGGCACCACCAAGGAAGGCATCAGCGGCATCCGCTCGGCCATGCCCGGCGGCCTGATCTCGGCCGGCAACGCCAGCCAGTTCTCGGACGGCGGCGGCGCCTGCGTGGTGGTCGACGAGAAGTACGCCCAGCAGAAGGGCCTGAAGCCCCTGGGCCGTTTCCTCGGCTTCGCCGTGGCCGGCTGCGAGCCCGACGAAATGGGCATCGGCCCGGTCTTCGCCATTCCCAAGGTGCTCAAGCGCCTGGGTCTCACGGTCAACGACATCGACCTGTGGGAGCTGAACGAAGCCTTCGCCGTGCAGGTCATCTACTGCCGCGACAAGCTGGGCATTCCGGGCGACCGCCTGAACGTCAACGGCGGCGCCATCGCCGTGGGCCACCCCTACGGCGTGAGCGGCCAGCGCCTCACGGGCCACGCGCTCATCGAAGGCAAGCGCCGCGGCGCCAAGAAGGTCGTGGTCACGATGTGCATCGGCGGCGGCATGGGCGCTGCGGGCGTGTTCGAGGTCCTGTAACCATGTCCGGCTTGGGCAATGACCAGGAGGTCTCGCCCGAAGCCGTTCTGGCCTACGGGCGCAGCGTGCTGGCCGCGCAGCCCTTCAGCGTGCTGATCGGCGCCGAGCTGCACGCACTCGCGCCGGGCCATGCCGAGCTTCAGCTGCCGCTCGTCGCGCAGCTGAAGCAGCAGCACGGTTTCGCCCATGGCGGCATCGTGAGCTACATGGCCGACAACGCGCTGACCTTTGCCGGCGGCAGCGCCTTGCGCGTGCCGGTCGTGACCTCCGAATTCAAGATCAACTACGTGCGGCCCGCCATCGGCCAGCGGCTGATTGCGCGCGCCCGGGCCGTGCACACCGGCAGCTCGCAGGCCGTGTGCACCTGCGAGGTGGTGGCGGTGGCCGACGACGGCACCGAGAAGCTCTGCGCGCTGGCGCAGGGCACCATCGCCAAGCTGCCCGATTCCCCGAAGAAGACTTCGTCGCCCGCGAAGTCGTAGCCTGAAGAAGACATCACCATGAGCCTGCGTCCCACCCTCGACTTTCTGCTCTACGACTGGCTCGACACCGAGAAGCTCAACCAGAGCGAGCGTTTTGCCGACCACTCGCGCGAGACCTTCGACGCCGTGCTCGACACCTGCGAGCGCATCGCGCGCGAAAAGTACGCGCCGTTCAACCGCACCGTCGACACGCAGGAGCCGCATTTCGACGGCGAGAAAGTCATCCTGCCGCAGGCCACGCACGACGCGCACAAGGCCTTCGTCGAGTCCGGCATGTTGAGCGCCGCACAGGACTACGAGATCGGCGGCATGCAGCTGCCCTACACGGTGCAGGCCGCGGCCAACAGCTTCTTCGCGATGGCCTCGGTGAGCATCGGCTCGAACATGCTCACCAGCGGCAACGCCAACCTGCTCATGGTGCACGGCACCGAGATGCAGAAAGAGGTGTTCGCCAAGAACGAATTCTCGGGCCGCTGGGCGGGCACCATGTGCCTGTCGGAGCCCCAGGCCGGCTCGTCGCTGAGCGACGTGGCCACGCGCGCCGTGCCCGACGGCGCCGACTATCAGGACGACCCGCTGGGCCCTCGCTATCGGCTCACGGGCAACAAGATGTGGATCTCGGCGGGCGACCATGAGCTGACCGAGAACATCGTGCACATCGTGCTGGCCAAGATCCCCGACGAGAACGGCAAGCTCATTCCGGGCACGCGCGGCATTTCGCTGTTCATCGTGCCCAAGCGCATGGTGGACACGCAGGGCGAACTCACCGGCGAGCGCAACGACGTGGCGCTGGCCGGCCTGAACCACAAGCTCGGCTGGCGCGGCACCACCAACACGCTGCTGAACTTCGGCGAGGGCAAGTACCCGGTCGGCGGCAAGGCCGGCGCGGTGGGCTACCTGGTCGGCGCGCCCGGCAAGGGCCTGCACTGCATGTTCCACATGATGAACGAGGCCCGCATCGGCGTCGGCACCGCCGCCACCATGCTCGGCATGGCCGGCTACTACGCCTCGCTCGACTACGCCAAGAGCCGCCCGCAGGGCCGGCTGGTGAAGAAGCCCGAAGCCGCCGGCGCCGCCGTGGCCAAGGACTCGGCCGCGCCGCAGGTGCGCATCATCGAGCACGCCGACGTGCGCCGCATGCTGCTCGCCCAGAAGGCGTACTGCGAAGGCGCACTGGCGCTGGAGCTGTACTGCGCGCGCCTGGTCGACACGCAGAAGACCGGCGACGCCGCGCAGGCCGACGACGCCCGCCTGCTGCTGGAGGTGCTCACGCCCATCGCCAAGAGCTGGCCCAGCGAATGGTGCCTGGAAGCCAATTCGCTGGCGATCCAGGTGCACGGCGGCTACGGCTACACGCGCGACTTCCCGGTGGAGCAGTACTGGCGCGACAACCGCCTTAACATGATCCACGAGGGCACGCACGGCATCCAGGCGGCCGACCTGCTGGGCCGCAAGGTGCTGATGGAAAAGGGCCGTGGCCTGCAGCTGCTGGCCGGGCGCATCACCGAGACCATCGGTCGCGCGGCCAAGGTGCCCGCGCTGGCGCCACACGCCAAGGCGCTGGGCGCCGCGCTGCAGCACATCGGCAGCGCCACGGAGGCCGCCTGGTCCACCGGCGACCCGGCCGACGCGCTGGCCAACGCCGTGCCCTACATGCAGGCCTTCGGCCACACGGTGCTGGCCTGGATCTGGCTCGACGTGGCGCTGCGGGCCCTGGAAATCGACGCACAGAAGGCGAGGGCGGTAACAGCTGGCAAGATCGGCGCCACGGACTATTTCTTCCACTACGAGCTGCCGAAAATCGGTGCCTGGCTCCAGGTGGTCGAAACCCGTGACCCGACCTGTACCGCTTTGCCCGAGGACGCTTTCTGACAATGGCCAACGCCGCCCCGAACTCACCCCCGCCCGCCGCCCAACCGCCGAAACCACCCAAGCCGCATGCGCGGCTCGAGAAGTGGATCTGGATCCTGATCTACGGCGGCCTGTTCCTCGTGATCCTGGGCATCGCCACGGGCCGCACCGAGCCCACGCTGGGCTGGTCGATGGCCGTGCCCGGCGTCGTGGTCGCCGCGGTGGGCGTCGTGCTCATCTACGTGCGTTCGCGGCTCAAGTAAGAACAAGGCAAGGACCGACCATGCTCAAGCACATCGTGATGTGGAAGTTCAAGGAGCACGCCGAGGGCGCCGACAAGGCGACCAACCTGCTCAAAGCCAAGGCGCTGCTCGACGCCTGCGCCAAGCTCTCGCCCGGCACGCACCGTTTCGAGGTGGTCATTGCCCAGCCCGGGCTCGAGGCCACCTACGACCTGATCCTCAACTCGGAATTCACCGACGCCGCCGCGCTGGCGGCCTATGCGGACCACCCGCAGCACGTGGCGCTCAAGCCCTTCATCGGCGCCGTGCGCGAAGCCCGCCAGTGCATGGACTATGAGCTCTGAACCCCACGCGCCCGACGCCACGGCCTCGCCGGCCGAGCGGAGGGCGTTCGGCCGTGCGCAGCGCCAGCGCTGTGCGCTTGGCCAGTGGGCGCAGGTGCCCCGGCCCGACGCCACCGACCGCGATCCGCTCGGCTGGCTGAAGGCGTCCAACCGCGGCCGCGTGCCCGAGCTGGTGCCGGTGCGCCACGGCCGCATGCTGGTCAGCCCCTTCACGTTCTACCGCGGCGCCGCCAGCCTGATGGCGAACGACCTCGCCAGGCTCCCGCACAGCGGCATCGCGACGCAGCTGTGCGGCGATGCGCACCTCGCGAACTTCGGCTTCTTTGCCAGCCCCGAGCGGGCGCTGGTCTTCGACATCAACGATTTCGACGAAACCCTGCAAGGGCCCTTCGACTGGGACGTGCGCCGGCTGGCCACCTCGTTCGTGGTGGCCGCGCGCGACCGGGGTTTCAAGCCGCGCATCGGGCGCGAGGCCGTGCAGCAGCTGGCCGAGGCCTACCGCGACCGCATGCGGGCCTTCGCGCGCATGGACACGTTGGAGGCCTGGTACGCGCGGCTCACGTCGCAAACCCTGCTGAAGCTCGGCGCCGAAGACGCGACCGAGCTCGCGGTCATCAAGAAGGCGCGCCGCAGCACCTCGCGCGTGTTCGCCGACAGCGCGACCGAGACGGTCGACGGCCGCCTCATGATCCGCGACCAGCCGCCGTTCGTGTACCACGACGCCCGCGCGACCGCGCGGGAAATCAAGCGTTTCCGCGCCGGGCTGCCGGCCTTCCTGGCGCAGTACCGCGCCAGCCTGCCGCCCGAGCGCCAGCGGCTGTTCGACCGCTACGAGCTGCACGACGTCGCGGTGCTCACGCCCGGCGTCGGCTCGGTCGGCCGACGCTGCTTCCTGCTGCTGCTCGTGGCCGACCGCGCGCACCCGCTGTTCCTGCAGTGCAAGGAGGCCAGCGAGTCGGTGCTCGAAGCCCCGCTGGGCGCGGCACCGGACACGGCGTCGCCGGGCCAGCGCGTGGTGCAGGGCCAGCGGCTGGCACAGGCCGCCAGCGACGTCTTCCTGGGCTGGGCCCAGGGACCGGGCGGGCGCGGCTTCTACGTGCGGCAGCTGCGCGACATGAAGGCTTCCTACAAGCTGGAGGACTTCAAGCCGGTCGACCTGCTTGAGTTCGCCGAAGCCTGCGGCTACAGCCTGGCCCGCGCGCATGCCAAGGGCGGCGACGCCTGGGCCATCGACGGCTACCTGGGGCGTTCCAGGAGCTTCAACACAGCGCTCGCCGATTTCGCCGAAGGCTATGCCGACGTGAACGAGGCCGACTGGCGCCGGCTGAAAAAAGCCGTGGCCGCCGGCAAGGCCGCCGCCGTCGAGGCGGACGACACCGCGTCCTGACGGCCCGAAGCCACCGCCTCCAGCGCCAACGCAACCCTCTTCTTTCATCATCCACACTGGAGACACCGACATGACGAAGCCCCGCACCACCCAACAGCTGTTCGACCTCACAGGTCAGACGGCGCTCATCACCGGCGGCTCGCGCGGCCTGGGCCTGCAGATGGCCCATGCGCTGGGCGAAGCCGGCGCGAAGATCATGCTGAGCTCGCGCAAGGCCGACGACCTGGAACAGGCCGCCGCCGAGCTGCAGGCCGCCGGCATCGACGCGCGCTGGATCGCCGCCGACTGCTCCAAGGAAGAAGACACCCGCCGCCTGGCTGACGAGACCCTGCAGCGCATGGGCGGCGTCGACATCCTCATCAACAACGCCGGCGCCAGCTGGGGTTCGCCGGCCGAGAGCCACCCGGTCGAGGCCTGGGACAAGGTGATGAACCTCAACGTGCGCGGCTATTTCATCCTCGCGCAGCAGGTTGCCAACGGCTACATGATCCCGAAGAAGCGCGGTCGCATCATCAACATCGCCTCGATCGCGGGCCTGAACGGCAACCCGCCCGGCATGCAGACGCTGGCCTACAACACCTCGAAGACCGCGGTGATCGGCTTCACGAAGACGCTGGCCGCCGAATGGGGCAAGTACAACATCAACGTCAACGCGATCTGCCCGGGCTTCTTCATGACGAAGATGGCCGCCGGCCTGATCAAGACGCTGGGCGAAGAGCACATGGCCGCCTCGGCACCACTGGGCCGCCTGGGCGACGACGAAGACCTGAAGGGCCTGACGCTGCTGTACGCGAGCGATGCCGGCAAGCACATCACCGGCCAGTGGGTCGCGGTCGATGGCGGCGTGAGCGTGGTGCTGGGTGCGGCCTGACATGTCCGATTCGCCTGAAAAATCCAGCGACATCAACATCCGCTCGTACACGAGCCAGATTCCGTTCGCCCGCCACCTCGGCTTCGAGCTCACGAAGTTCGAGGACGGCCAGTCCGAGATCATCTACACCGCCAAGCCCGAGCACCTGAACACCTTCGACGTGACGCACGGCGGCGCCTGCATGACGCTGCTCGACATCGCCATGGCGGCCGCTGCGCGCAGCGTGGCGCCCGAGACCGGCGTGGTCACCATCGAGATGAAGACCAGCTTCATGCAACCGTCGGTCGGCCCGCTGCACGCACGCGGCACGCTGCTGCATCGCACCGCGACGCTGGCCTTCACCGAGGCCAAGATCTACGACGAGCAGGAGCGCGTGTGCGCCCATGCCACCGGCACCTTCAAGTACGTGAAGCGCCGGCTGCCGACCGGCCCTGCGAGCGCCAACGCGATGCGCCCGCCATCCACCGACTGACATCCCATTCCCCCGGAGACTTTCATGCCCACCAACAAGCAGATCCACCTCGACAACCGCCCCGAGGGCGAAGCCACGGCCAGCAACTTCAAGCTGGTGACTGTCGAGACGCCCGCGCTCGCCGACAACCAGGTGCTGGTGCGCCACCACTACATGAGCCTCGATCCGTACATGCGTGGGCGCATGAATGACGCGAAGAGCTACGCGCAGCCGCAACCCGTGGGCCAGGTGTTCCAGGGCGGCACGGTCGGCGAGGTGGTCGAGAGCAAGCACCCCAAGTTCGCCGTGGGCGACAAGGTCGTCGGCTTCGGCGGCTGGCAGGAGTACAGCGTGGTCGATGCCTCGCAGCCCGGCGCGCTGAAGAAGGTCGACACCACGCACGTGCCGCTGTCGCACTACCTCGGTGCCGTGGGCATGCCCGGCGTGACGGCCTGGTATGGCCTGGTGAAGATCATCGCGCCCAAGGCCGGTGAAACCGTGGTCATCACCGCGGCCAGCGGCGCCGTGGGCAGTGCCTTCGGCGCGCTGGCCAAGGCACGCGGCTGCCGCGTGGTCGGCATCGCGGGCGGCCCCGACAAGTGCAAGTACGTGACCGACGAGCTCGGCTTCGACGCCTGCATCGACTACCGCCAGCACCCCGACGTGAAGACCATGAGCGCCGCGCTCAAGGAAGCCTGCCCGAACGGCATCGACGGCTACTTCGAGAACGTCGGCGGCTACATCTTCGACGCCGTGCTGCTGCGCACCAACGCCTTCGCGCGCGTGGCGCTGTGCGGAATGATCGCGGGCTACGACGGCCAGCCGCTGCCGCTGGCGAACCCGGCGCTGATCCTCATCAACCGCCTGAAGATCGAGGGCTTCATCGTCAGCGAGCACATGGAAGTGTGGCCCGAGGCGCTGACCGAACTCGGCACGCTGGTGGGCACGGGCAAGCTCAAGCCGCGCGAGTCGATTGCGCAGGGCATCGAAGCTGCCCCTGAGGCCTTCCTGGGTTTGCTCAAGGGCAAGAATTTCGGCAAGCAACTCGTCAAGCTGATCTGATGCACTGAAACGCACGGCAAGGAGGCCGGTCATGGACACGACGCACGAGGTCTTCAACCAGCCCACGCCGCTGGTCGACTACAACCTCTTCGACACCCACCGCCCCCTGCGCGATGCGCTGAAGTTCAACGCGCCCGCGCTGCAGACCACGCAGCTGCACGAGCTGGGCGCCACCCTCGGCTCGGCCGCCATGCAGACGCATGCGCGGCTGGCCAACATCCACACGCCCGAACTCCACACGCACGACCGCTTCGGCCGTCGCATCGACGAAGTGGAGTTCCATCCGAGCTACCACGCGCTGATGACCGCCGCGGTGGGCGCGGGCCTGCACGGCACGCCGTGGACCGGCACATCCGCCTCGCCGCACGTGCTGCGCGCGGCGGGCTTCATGCTCTTCACCGAGCTGGAGCCGTCCATCCTGTGCCCGATCTCGATGACTTACGCCGTCACGCCCGCCTTGCGCGGCAACGCGGGCGTGCATGCCGACTGGGGCCCGAAGCTCGCCAGCCTCTGGTACGACCCCGCGCTCAAGCCGCTGCACGACAAGCCCGGCGTGACCATGGGCATGGGCATGACCGAGAAGCAGGGCGGCTCCGACGTGCGGGCCAACACCACGCAGGCCGTGCGCGACGGCAGCGACGCCTGGGGCGAGCGCTACGCGATCACCGGCCACAAGTGGTTTTTCTCGGCGCCGATGTGCGATGCCTTCCTCATCCTCGCGCAGGCGCCGGCCGGGCTGTCGTGCTTCTTCCTGCCGCGCGTGTTGCCCGATGGCACGCGCAACGCCATCCACATCCAGCGGCTGAAGGACAAGCTCGGCAACAAGGCCAATGCCAGCTCCGAGGTCGAGTTCCATGGCGCCAGCGCCTGGCTCGTGGGCGAGGAGGGCCGCGGCATTCCGCAGATCCTCGAGATGGGCACGATGACGCGGCTCGACTGCTCGCTCGGCACCAGCGGCCTCATGCGCCAGGCCCTGGGCATCGCGCTGAACCACACGGCGCAGCGCCAGGCCTTCGGCAAGCCGCTGGTCGAACAGCCGCTCATGAAGAACGTGCTAGCCGACCTCGCGCTCGAAAGCGAAGCCGCCACCGCCTTGGCCATTCGTCTGGCCCGCGCTTTCGACCAGCAAAGCGACGCACACGAGAACCTGATGGCACGCCTGCTCACGCCGGTCGCCAAGTTCTGGATCTGCAAGCGCGGCAGCCACTTCGCGCAGGAGGCCATGGAGTGCCTGGGCGGCAACGGCTACGTGGAAGAGGGCGGCGAGGGCATCCTCGCGCGCATCTACCGCGAGATGCCGCTCAACTCCATCTGGGAAGGCGCCGGCAACATCATGGCGCTCGACCTGCTGCGCGGCCTGCGCAAGGGCGACGCCGTGGCCGCGCTGGCGCACGAGCTGGCCCCCGCGCGCGGCCAGCAGGCCGCCCTCGACCGCCTGGCCGACGCCTTGCCCGCACGCATCGAGGCCATGGCCTCCGAGACCGAGGCACGCCGCCTCGCGCAGGACGTGGCGTTGGCCGTGCAGGCCGCCTTGCTGGTGCAGACCGCGCCCGCCGCCGTGGCCGATGCCTTCTGCGCCTCGCGCTTGGGCGGCGACTGGGGCCAGGCCTTCGGCACGCTGGGCGCGGGCACCGATTTCGATTCGATCATCCAGCGGGCGCAGCCGCGCTGAGCCCCGACAAGAACACCTCCACGAAAGACACCATGGCCGACCTCATCCTTCACCACTACACCACCTCGCCGTTCTCGGAAAAGGTGCGCACGATCCTCGGCGCGAAGAAGCTGCCGTGGAAGTCGGTCTTCATTCCGCCAATCATGCCCAAGCCCGACGTGGAGGTGCTCACGGGCGGCTACCGCAAGACGCCGTTCCTGCAGATCGGCGCCGACATGTACTGCGACAGTGCGCTCATCGCCGACGTGCTGGAGCACCTGCAGCCCGAGCCCACGCTCTACCCGCAGCCCGAAAAAGGCATGTCGCGCATCCTCGCGCAGTGGGCCGACACCTCGCTGTTCTGGGCCGCGATGGCCTGGAGCCTGCAGCCCAAGGGCGCCGCCGAGGTGTTCGCCAAGGCGCCGCCCGAAGCCATCAAGGCCTTCGGCGAAGACCGCGGCAAGATGAGCGCCGGCAACATGACGCGCCTGCGCCCGGCCGACGCCACCGGCGCCTACAAGTCGTACCTGCGCCGCCTGTCGGACATGCTCGACGACAAGCCCTTCCTGCTGGGCGAAGTGCCGTGCATCGCCGACTTCTCGGCCTACCACCCGCTGTGGTACACGCGCCGCATCGAGGCGGTGAAGGGCATCCTCGATCTGACGCCCGCGGTGCTCGACTGGATGGACCGCATGGCCGCGATCGGCCACGGCACCTCGTCGAAGTTCTCCAGCGACGAGGCCATTGCCGTTGCCAAGGCCGCCACGCCGCACACGCTGCTGACCGACAGCACCTTCCAGGACGACCACGGCATTGCGCTGGGCAGCGCCGTCACCATCCGCGCCGAGAGCTTCGGCCTCGAGGAGACGGCGGGCACGCTGGTGGCCGCCACGCGCACGCACTACACGCTGGAGCGCAGCAGCGAGCGCACGGGCACGGTGCATGTGCACTTTCCGCGCATCGGGTATGTGTTGAAGAAAGCAGAGGCCTGATGAGCGAAAGATCGGCGTGCGACGGGCACCTTCGTGACTGCGCCGGCGCGTGTTCCGTATTTCAATAGGGGCTTCCGCTTCAACGTCAGAGACAAGGACACCGGCAAATGATCCAGGACTTCAAGGGCAAGACCGCCGTACTCACCGGCGCAGGCTCGGGCTTCGGCCTCGAATGCGCGCGCATCGGCGCCGCCCGCGGCATGAACCTCGTGCTGGTCGACGTGCAGCAGGACGCACTCGACAAGGCCAAGGCAGAAATGGAAGCCTTGGGCGTCCAGGTGCTGGCGCGCAAGGTCGACGTGTCGGATGCGGCCCAGATGGAAGCGCTGGCCGCCGCCGTCAAGGAGCGCTTCGGCGCGCCGCACTTCGTGTTCAACAACGCCGGCGTGGGCGCCGGCGGCCTGGTGTGGGAAAACACCGTGGCCGACTGGGAATGGGTGCTGGGCGTCGACCTGTGGGGCGTGATCCACGGCGTGCGCCTCTTTACGCCCATGATGCTCGAGGCCGCCGCCAAGGACCCGAGCTACCGCGGCCACATCACCAACACCGCCAGCATGGCCGGCCTGCTCACGCCGCCCAACATGGGCATCTACAACGCGGCCAAGGCCGCCGTCGTGAGCCTGACCGAAACCATGTACCAGGACCTGAACCTGGTCACCGACCAGATCGGCGCCAGCCTGCTGTGCCCGTACTTCGTGCCCACCGGCATCACGAGCAGCGAGCGCAACCGCCCGAACGCACCGAAGGACACCGAGCTCACCAAGAGCCAGCTCATCGGCCAGGCCATGAGCAACAAGGCGGTGAGCAGCGGCAAGATCACGGCCGCCGAGGTGGCGCACAAGGTGTTCGAAGCCATCAGCGACAACCAGTTCTACGTGTTCAGCCACCCCAAGGCGCTGGGCAACGTGAAGAGCCGCATGGAGAACATCGTGTCGATCACCAACCCGGCCGACCCGTTCCTGGAGCGCCCCGAGATCGGCCAGAAGCTGCGCGAGCAGCTGCGTTCCGCTTGACTTGACTCGCCCCCAGGCTTCGCGCACTTCGTGTCGCTTCTCCAACCCCCTACCGGGGGCGACACCTGCGGCCCGGCGAAGCCGGTTCCGCGGTGTCTCACGCACTGACCGTGCGGGTTTGAAGGGGCATTGCGTGATGGACAAACTGGGCTGTTCCTGAACCCGCCCCCTCGCGGGCCGCGCTCAGCCGGCCTGCACCTTCGCCTGCAGGTCGCGTACCAATTGCTCGATGCCCGACAGCGCCTCGGCCATCGAACGCTCCAGCAGGTCGCCCCGGTCTTCCGCGTGCTCGACCGCGATGTCGTGCACCTCGCGCAGCCCGACCAGGCCCAGCGCGGCCTTCACGCCCGGCACCAGGAAATTCAGATGCGCCTGCATGCCGCCGGGCCCGAAGCCGCTGCTGCCGTGCGCGGTGAGCAGCACCGTGCGGCGCGGGCGCTCGGCCAGCAACGGCACGTAGGGGTCGTCCAGGCTCGGGTCCATGTCGAAGGTTTCGCCAACGCGCACGATGTTGTCGATCCACGCCTTCACGGTGGCCGGGGCGCTGTAGTTGTACATGGGCGTGCCCATCACGATCACGTCGGCGCGGCGCAGCTCGGCAATGAAGGTGTCGCTCTCGGCCAGCACCTCGTGCATCCAGGGCTCGCGCGCTTCGGCGGGCGTGTAGGCGCTGTGGATCCAGTCGCCGGTGACCGCCTGCGGCGGCGCGATGCCGAAGTCGCGGTAGATCACCTCGTCCTGCGGGCGGGCCGCCTGCCAGGTGCTGACGAAGTGGTGGCTCAGGCGACGCGAATGCGAGCCGTGGACGACGGCGCCCGAACGGCCGGAACGGGGGCTGGCATCGATGTGGAGCAGGGTGGTGGTGGTCATGGCGTGGTCCTCGGTTGGATGAAGGGAATTCAGCTGTCTGCTTGACACGGTTCCCAATCTATCGAAGCATTCATGGCCGGACAAACGACGAATTTTTCTCGCTACAGAAAATTCAATTCATCTATCAGCACGCCATGGCCCTCCTGCATTCCCTGCCTCCGCTGGCCTCGCTGCGCGCCTTCGAGGCCGCCGCGCGCCATTGCAGCGCCAAGCTCGCGGCGAACGAGCTGTCGGTCACGCCCACGGCCATCAGCCACCAGGTGCGACAGCTCGAAGAGTCGCTGGGCGTGGCGCTGTTCGTGCGCCAGCCGCGCCAGCTCGTGCTGACGCCGCAGGGCCGCGAGCTGCAGGCGGTGCTGAGCGATTCGTTCGCAGCCATCGCCCAGGCGGTGGCGCGGCTGCGGGCGCCGCCCGAGCGCAGCGCGATCACGCTGTCGACCACGCCTGCCGTGGCCGCGCGCTGGCTGCTGCCGCGCGTGGGGGCGCTCCGCGCGGCGCATCCCCGGCTCGACCTGCGCATCCACGCCTCGCACGACGCGGTGCCGCTCGACGGCCTCACCGCCGACGTCGCTATCCGCTACGGCAAGGGCCAGTGGCCGGGCCTCGTGGCCGAGAAGCTGTTCGACACCGTCTTCGCACCGGCCTGCAGCCCCGCGCTCAAGCTGCGCCGCCCGGCCGACCTCGTGAAGCACACGCTGCTGCATTTCGCGGTGCCGAACAGCAAGACCCAACCGGGCACCTGGGCCGCATGGCAGCAGGTGGCCCAGGTGCCCGGCCTGGACGTGACGGCCGGCCCCGTGTTCTCCGACGAAACCCACACCGTCTCGGCCGCGCTGCAGGGGCAAGGCGTGGCGCTGATGGGCCTGGCGCTCATCGCGGACGAGCTGCGCGCGGGCAACCTCGTGCAGCCCTTCGGACCGGTGCTGCAGGGCTCGCCGTTCTACCTCGTGTGCCCGCAAGCGCGGCGCGACGATCCGAACGTGGCGGCGGTGTTCGAGTGGGTGAAGGGACTGTCGCCGCTGGACGCAGCCGCCGCCGGGCGCTGACGCTGCTACTGCAGCCCAGGCGCCGCAGGCGTCTCGAACCCGCGCTGCAACAGCAGCGCCGACAGCCGCGCGCAGGTCTCGCGATCGGGCGCGCCGAGCACGACCGACACCAGCCGGCGCTGGTCGCGCTGCGCGGTGGCGATCAGGTGCGCGCCGACGCCGGGCAGCGAGCTTGTCTTCAGGCCGTCCACGCCGGGCATGCGGCCCAGCAGCAGGTTGGTGCTCGGGGCGTCGGTGTCGACGCCGTCGAGGCGGTCCTTGCCGGCCATCTCGAGCACTGCCGGAAAGTCGTGCAGCACATGGCGCGCCATGGTGAGCATGTCGACCGCGGTGGTGCGCGCTGTGGGCACGAGGCCGGCAGGGCAGGCGAAGTGCGTGTCGTGCATGCCCCAGGCCTGCGCCTGCCGGTTCATCGCGGCGACGAAGGTCTGGAAGTCGCCGCTGTGCCACGACGCGAGCGTGATCGCCGCCTTGTTCGACGACACGACCAGCGCGGCCTCGAGCAGACGGTGCACGGGCAGCGGCGGCGCGTCGGCGGCATAGAGCGCGGCGGAAGGGTCGGTGGGGGCTGGTGCAGGCTCGGCCGGTACGGGCACGGCTTCGGCGTGGCGGTCGAGCCGGTCGTCGCGCAGCTTCTGCTCGACCAACACGGCGGTCACCAACTTGGACAACGAAGCGGGTGCAAAGCTGCGCTCGGCAGGCTGATGGGTCAGCAGCCGGTCGTGCGTCAGGTCGTAGAGCACCCAGCTTGGCTGGTACGCCTCGCTGTCTTCCGACATGCCGGCGCGCCGGATCACGACGGCGGGCGGTTGGGGCATCGGGGGAAGCACCGGCGGCTTGGGCGCTGCCGCGGCACGCTCGCGTTCACGACGCGCTTGCCGCTGTGCTTCTTCTTTTTCTTCTTCCTCCAGCTCGGTCATGGTGCGCACGATCTTCCATAGCCCCGTGCCGTTGGAGCTCTTGAAGAGCACCGTGTCGTCGGTGGCGACCGCGTCGAGCAGCGCGCGTTCGAGCGCCTCCAGCGTGTCGAAGGCCTGCACGGCCGCGCCCTGCGGCAGGGCGGCCGCGAGGCGGTCGTGCAGACGCGTCATGCATTCGCCCAGCAGGAACACGCGCGCGGGTCGGCACTGGACGATGGGCTCGACCAGCGCGTCGTGGTGGCGCTGCGTGTCGTCGCCCAGCTCCTTCATGTCGCCAAGCACGAGCAGCTTGCGGCCCTGTTCGTCGGGCCGGTCGGCCAGCGAGGCGAGCGCGGCGGTCATCGACAGCGGGTTGGCGTTGTACGACTCGTCGATGACGCGGAAGTGCCTGTGATTGAGCGTGAACGACAGCTCCTGCCCGCGCCCCTTCACGGCCGCGAACGACGCCAGTTGTTCGGGGACGCGGCCGCTGTCGAGCGACAGCGCATGGGCCACGGCGAAGCACACGAGGCTGTTGACAGCCATGTGCCTGCCCTTGGCGCCGAGCGTGTACGCAAAGCCCTGGCCGTCGCGACTGGCGCGGATGTGGCCGGTGGCCGGGTTGTGCGCGTCGAGCCTAAAGTCGGCCGATGCGGCACTGCCGTAGGTCAGCACGCGCAGCTCGCGCTGCTGCGCGCGCTGCACCAGGAAGTCGAAGTGGTCGGTGTCGGTGCAGATCACGGCCCAGGCGCCGGGCCGCATGCCTTCGAAGATGTTGGCCTTGCGCCGCGCGACGTCCATCACGGTTTCGCCTTCGCCCAGGTGCGAGGCGGTGATGTTCGTGACCACGGCCAGGTCGGGCCGCACGCGCTTGATGTTCTGGTAGTCCACCGCGTTGATCGCGCTGACGGCCACCTCCAGGATCACCAGGTCGGTTTGCGCGGGCGTGTTGGCCAGCATCGACAGCATGCCCACGCGCGAGTTGTAGTTGTCGATGGTCGCGACGCGGGTGTGCGTGGGCGCAAAGGCGTGGTCGAGCATATGGCACACCGAGGTCTTGCCTGCACTGCCCGTGATGCCGATGACCTTCCCCTGCAGCCGTTCGCGCGCGGCAATGCCCAGCTCGACGAACGCCTGGATCGGGTCGTCGACCAGCAGCACCGGGAAGTCGGGCGCCAGGCCCGGCACGGGCTTGCGCAGCACCGCGCCGGCCAGCGTGGGCTGCATGCGCGCGACCGACTCCGACCAGTCCCAGTTGCGCTCACCCTCGTTGTCGCCGAAGCGTTCGTGGATCGCGAGGGTCCAGTAGTCGGAGGCGACGAACATCGTGGGCGGCGGCACCATGGGCGTGTGGCCTTCGCCGCGCGTGAGCGAGCGAATGAACCAACCCGGCGGCGGGGCGACGTGCCATCTGCCGCCCGTCACGGCTTCGATCTGCGCGGCGTTCCAGGTCTGACGCGGCTCGCCCGGCTGGTCGGGCGGCAGCGACTCGGGCGCGACGACGCGGTAGCGCGGCACGGGCGGAAAGCGCCACATCGGCGCGGGCGACGCCTTGCCTTCCTGCAAGATGAAGTCGAAGAAGCGCGGCATGCGCAGGCGCTCCACACGACGACCGTCGGGGCTGATCAGGCCGGCTTCCATCTGCATGTCGACGTCGTACAGCCGCGTGGCCAGCGGCGGTCGCAGCGTGTGGACGTCGCGGTAGACCTTGCCCGGCGTCCACCGGCTGACGGGATGGCGGCCCTGGCAGGGCGCGTGGCCGCTCGACAGGCCCCAGGCCGGCGCGGTGACGCAGGTGGCGGGGCGCGTGCCGATGTCCAGGCGCCAGTCGGTGTCGACGGGCGCGTCGGCCTGCCACCAGGTCTCGACGGTGAGCGGGCCGGGGCCGGTCATCTCGCGCGGGCGCACGCGCGCGCCGAGCAGGCGCAGCGGGCCCAGCGTGAGCGGGTGGGTGAAGCGGACGTCGCGCGGCACGGCATCGAGCACTGCGTCGGCGATCGGCTGGCGTGCGGCGGCGCGCACGGCCTCGGCCAGCGCCTCGTCGCGCACCGGCGCACCGGCGGGCGACTGCAGCAGTTTCAGAACAGCCATGGCGTCGGCGAGCGCCTGCGCCGTGTCGCCGAAGAAGCTGCCTTCGGCGGCCGCCGGCTGCGCGAAGAACATCGCACGCTCGGGCCCGGCGTGGCCGTCGGCGAGGCGCTGCATGCTGTGCAGCAGCGCGCGGTGCAGTGCGGCGCGATCGAGCCCGTCGAGCAGCGGCTGCTGGGCGGGGTTGGCGTCGAGCCGCGCGACCAGTTCGGCGCCCGCCGCCAGCTGGGCCGGCAGGGCCGCCACGGCGGTGGTCTGTGCGAGCGCGAAGTCGAGCGAAGCGTGGAGGTTCTGCAGGCCGAACTGGAAGTGGCGCGGCTCGGGCCGGTAGCGCACGAACGCGCTGGTGGCGCGGCACAGCGCGTGGTCTTGCGCGTTGGCGTAGCTGGCGGCGACGAAGTGCTCGAAGGCTTTTTCGACGGCGCCGAACCAGCGGCGGTTGCCGGTCAGCGTGTACAGGCGCAGCAACGCGACGATGGCCTGGTCGTCCTCGCGCGCATCGCCGGGCGCTTCGGCCTTCTCCGCCATCGACGGGTGGTGCAGCGTGTGGGCGAAGCGGCCGGAGATCGGGTCCTGCATGTGCAGCACGGTGCGCGCGAGCTGGTCGAGCAGGGGCAGGTAGCGCCGGTCGCGGCTGAGCTCGGTGTAGCGCACCAGCGCGCCGATGCAGGCGGCGTTGGTGCCCAGCGAGGTGTCGTTGCTGCCGGGCTCCACGAGGCAGGCGACGTGCGTGCCGTTGGGCAGCGCGGCCGGCCGGATCAGTGTGCGCGTCAGCCGCGCGAGCGCGCGGTGGATCGCGGCCTGCCGGGTTTCGGCCTGCGCCGGGTCCCAGGCCTCCAGCAGCGCGCGCACGGCGTGCGCGTGGTCGGCGGCGCGGGGGGCGTCGGCATCGGGCGTGCTCGGTGCGAGCGTGCCGTCTGCTTGCACGCGGGCGGCGAGATGGTCCGCGCCGGCCGCGACGAGGCGGCGCAGCAAGGCCACGTCGATGGGCTGCAGTTCGCGATGGCCGTCGGCGGCGAGGACGTGCACGCCACTGGCGTCCACGTGCACCGCGCGGGTCTGGAAGGCCCACACGGTGGTGTCGTCGTCGGTGGGGGCGTTGAGGAGGCGCCGGCGCTGGCTGTCGACCTGCGGGGCGAGCAGGGCGGACTCGCATCGCGCGTCGAAGGCCAGGCCTTCGGTGGCAGGGAAGTCCAGGCCGTCCTTGAACGTGGCCCAGCGCAGCGGACGCAGGCGGCGGACCCAGTCGACGCGCAGGTCGCGCGGCACGCCCGTGGCCTGCGCCTCGAGCGCCCGCGTGCCTTGTGCCCAGGCGGCTTCGAGGTCCATGCCGCGTCCGGACAGCACCCGTGCCTGCGTCGTGCCGTCGCTCCAGGCGAAGAAGACGAGGCAGTCCTCGAGGCCTTCGGCGGCGGGCGTCTCGTCGGGGTTCGATGCGGAGTGCAGGCCCTGCCAGGCGCTGCCTAGAAGATCGGAGAGACTCACGGCGTTGTGTCCTGTCCTGCCCGACTCGCGGCGGGTGCGGTTACAAATGGCGTTCAGTCTAGCGTTACAGATACATATTCCGCATGAGGCTTTCCATAGCTCCCTCTCTCCTCGAGATCCAGAACCTGCGCTTCGCGTACCCCGACCAGCCTGCGTTGGCCGACCGCTGGTCCGCCGCCATCGGCGAGGGCGTCACGCTGCTGTACGGCGACACCGGCAGCGGCAAGTCGACCTTGCTGCGCGTGCTCGCGGGGCAGCAGCCCGCATCGGCCGGGCAACTGCGCGCGGCCGGCGTGGCGCTCGACGCCGAACCCGCGGCCTACCGGCGCCAGGTCTTCTTCTGCGAGCCCGCGTCGGAAGCCTTCGATGCGCTCAGCGTGCAGGCCTGCACGGCCTTGCTGGGCGAGGGCGATGCGGGGTTCGACAACGCCGAGTGGCAGCGCCTGGTCGAGGCCTTCTCTCTCGTGCCGCATCTGGAAAAGCAGATGTTCATGCTGTCGACCGGCTCGCGCCGCAAGGTCGGCCTGGCCGCCGCGCTCGCGTCGGGGCGGCCCGTGGTGCTGCTGGACGACCCGGTCGGTGCGCTCGACGCGCGTTCGATCCACGGCCTGTGGCAGGCGATCGAACGGCGCGTTGCGCAGCCGGGGCGGGCGGTGGTCGTGGCGAGCAGCGAGCGCGTCACGGAGGTGCCGCTGGCCGCGTGCATCGAGCTGCCGCTGGGCTGATCAGCTGCGCGCTCAACGGGGCGGCGTGGCCATCACGTGGTTGTCGTGCGGCTTCCCGCCGAGCATGAACTGCGTGAGCCCCATCGCGACCAAGCCTTGCTTTTCGTAGAACGCGACGGCGCGCGGGTTCTTCGTGTACACCGCGAGCCACAGGCCGTCGCTGCCCGTGCGTGCATGGGCGGCGCTGCGGGCTTCGCGCAGCAGCATCGACCCGACGCCGCTGCGCTGGAAGGGTGACTGCACGTAGAGCGTGCGCAGCTCGGTGTCGCAGCCCGGCACCAGCGGCTGCGCGGCACCGAACTGCAGCAGCGCGTAGCCCACGAGCTGGTCGCCGACCTGCGCCACGCGCAGCGCGACATGGGGCGACTCCGACCACGCAGCGAACGCGGCCGGCGTGAAGGTCGACAGCACGTAGCGCCCGAGCACGTCGTTCACGCCGTCGGTGGCGTAGGTGTCGAGCCAGACCTGGATCGCGAGCGCGGCAAGGGTGTGCGCGTCGGCTGCGGTGGCGGGACGAACGGTGGCAAGCGGACGATTCATGGTGCGGCGCATTCTGAGGCAACCGCGTCACGCCGTCTGCAGCGCCGACCGGAACCGGCTCGGCGGCGCACCAGCCGACTTGCGCATCAACCGCCGCAGCGCCGTGGCGTCTTCGTAGCCGACCTGCGCCGCGACCTGCTCGATGGTCATGCGGCTGCTTTCGATGAGCAGGCGCGCGCGGTTCAGCCGCACACTCTGCACCAGCGCCAGCGTCCCCAGCCCGGTGGCAGCACGCACGCGCCGGGCCAGCGTGCGCTGCGACATCGCGAACTCTTCGGCCAGCGCGGCCACGCTGGGCGGCGTGGGCAGCGCGGCCTCGATGCGCCGCGTGAGGCGCGCGACCAGCTCGTTGCCGTTGGACAGCATCGACGGCACGACGAACGGGGCCTGCGCCTGGCGGCCGTCGATCAGCAGCACCTTGCTCACCGCCTCGGCCAGCGCGGGGCCGAAACGCGTGCGCAGCAGGTGCAGCATGAGGTCCGACTGCGCAAAGGCCGCGCCCGCCGTGCTCACCGGCCCGTCGGCGCAGACCATGCGGTCGGCATCGACATGGCAGGCCGGTTCGAGCCGGCGCAGCTCGGGCGCCAGCCACCACGAGGTGGTGACGCGGCGCGTGTGCAGCAGGCCGGCTGCCTGCAGCAGGAACACCGCCGAGCAGGAGGCCGCGACCGCGCCGCCGCGCGCGGCATGGCGCCGTACGGCGTCGATGGCGGCACGGGCGTGGTCGTCGGTCAGGCGCAGTGCGAGGTCGGCCGGCTTGTTGACACCGAGGCCGGGCACGATCCACGTCGAGCCGTCGGCGCGCGCGCGGCGGGGCATGGCGAGGGTGTCGATCCGCAGGCCGTTGCTCAGCGGCACGCAGCCGCCATCGGGCGACACCACGCGCCAGGTGGGGCGGGGCATCCGGTGGCGCGGCGCGAGCGTGGCGGCGGCCGCCAGCACGTCGAGCGTGACGGCGGTGCTGGTGGCGAAGCTGCCCGGAAGAACGAGAACGGTGAAGTCGTGCATGGCAGAAAACGCCCGATAGGCGTCTGAATGGACACTGGCAGTCTAGTGCGTGCTCGGGTGCAATGGGGGCCGTCGCAACACCGAAAGTGCCTTCGTGTCCCACATCCTTGCCCTTGCTCCCCACGGCGCTCCCCCGCACGCCCGGGAGGCCTTGCCATGACCGACCCGCTCGACGACTTCACCCGCCGCGAGATCACGCTCGACGGCGCCACCAAGGCGGTCTACGTGGCCGGCACCGGCCCGGCCGTGATCGTGATGACCGAGATGCCCGGCATCAGCCCGCACGTGGCGCGTTTCGCCCGCTGGGTGCGCGACGCCGGCTTCACGGTCTACATGCCGTCGATGTTCGGGCGCGACGGCGCGGTGCCTGATGCGGAGGAGGGCAAGGCCGTGTTCCAGCGCGCCTGCGTGAGCGCCGAGTTCCGCGCCTTCGCGGGCAACGCCTCGAGCCCGGTGACGCAGTGGCTGCGCGCGCTCGCGCGGCTGGCGCATGCGGAGTGCGGCGGGCCGGGCGTGGGCGCCATCGGCATGTGCTTCACCGGCAACTTCGCGCTCACCATGATGCTGGAGCCCGCCGTGCTGGCGCCCGTGCTGTCGCAGCCGTCGCTGCCGCTGGACAACCCCGGTGGCATCGAGATTTCGCAGGAAGAGATCGCCCAGGTGCGCCAGCGCCTGGAGCGCGACGACCTGACCGTGATGGCCTACCGCTTCGAGGGCGACCGCTTCTGCCGGGCCCAGCGTTTCGCGGCCTATGCCGACGCGCTGGGCGACCGCTTCGTGGCCCGCGTGCTGCCCGACAGCGCGGCCAACACGCGCGACCTGCCGTCGTTCTTTTCGCAGGTGGTGGCCAGCCCGCACAGCGTGGTGACGGCGCACCTGATCGACGAGGCCGGCCAGCCGACGATTGCAGCGCGTGACGAGATCCTTTCGTTCTTCGCGCGCCGCCTGGGGGTGCAGGATCAGGTCCGTGCCGAGGCGCCGTCGGCCGGCAGCTGACCGGTCTTCTGTGCGCGGCGGTCGAGCGCGCGGCTCCACAGCGCGATCGCCAGGCCCACGAGCGTGAGCAGCGCGGCCACCCAGCCCAGCGCATGCAGCCCCGGGCCGTGGTCGATCGTCACGCCGCCGACCCAGGCACCGAGTGCGTTGCCGAGGTTGAAGGCTGCGATGTTGAGGCTCGAGGCGAGGTTCTGGCCCGCGCCCGAAGCCTTCTCGAGCACGCGCAGCTGCATCGGCGCCACGGTGGCGAACGAGGCCACGCCGAGCAGGCCGACGAACACCACGGCGGTGAACGGCGTACCGATGGTGAACTGCATCGCGCCGAGCACCACGGCCAGCGCCACCAGCGTGCCGAGCACGGCGGCCATCGGTGCGCGGTCGGCCAGCTTGCCGCCCAGGATGTTGCCGACGGCCAGGCCGCCGCCGAACACCAGCAGGATCGGCGACACGGCCGATTCCGACAGGCCGGTGACCTGCGTCAGCAGCGGCTGGATGTAGGTGTAGACCACGAACACGCCGGCAAAACCGAGCACCGTCATCGCCAGGCCCAGCAGCACCTGCGGGCGGGCGAGCACGGCCAGCTCTTCGCGCAGCGGTGCCGGCTTGGCCTCGCCCTTCATGCGGGGCACGAAGGCCGCGAGCACCACGAAGGCCAGCACGCCGATCAGCGTCACCGCCCAGAAGGTCGAGCGCCAACCCAGTTGCAGGCCCAGCCAGGCGCCGGCCGGCACGCCCAGCAGCGTGGCGGCGGTGAGGCCGGTGAACATGATCGCGATGGCCGAGGCGCGGCGCTCGGGCGCCACGAGGCCGGTGGCCACCACCGAGCCGACGCCGAAGAAGGTGCCGTGCGCCAGCGAGGTGATGACGCGGGCGGCCATCAGCATCTCGTAGTTGGGCGCGAGCGCACAGGCGAGGTTGCCGAGCGTGAAGATCGCCATCAGCGCGAGCAGCACGGTCTTGCGCGGCAGCTTGCGGGTGGCGATGGTGAGCACGGGCGCGCCGACCGCGACGCCGAGCGCGTAGCCCGAGATCAGCAGGCCGGCGGCCGTGATGGAGACGTGGAGGTCCGTCGACACCTGCAGGAGCAGGCCCATGATGACGAATTCGGTGGTGCCTATTCCGAAGGCACCGGCGGTGAGGGCAAGAAGAGCGATGGGCATGATGCCTGTACTGTGCGGACGATCGGCCTCGATGAATAGAATGCCGCCAGTACATGCACTTGTGAATTCAAGTCACAGAAAAGGAAGGCCATGCCGCGCATCGACGTCAACCGCTCCGGTGAAATGGAGGCCTTCGTGCAGGTGGTGGAGGCGGGCGGTTTCTCGGCGGCGGCGCGGCTGCTGGACATGACGCCCTCGGCCGTCAGCAAGCTGGTGGCGCGGCTCGAGCTGCGCCTGGGCATCCAGCTGGTGCACCGCTCCACGCGCAAGCTGCAGCTCACGCCCGAGGGGCTGCATTTCTACGAGCGCAGCACGCGCGTGCTGGCCGACATGGATGAGGCCGAACGTTGCGCCGCGGCCGGTGCGGCGCCGCGCGGGCGGGTGAGCATCAACGCCAGCGTGTCTTTCGGGCACCACAGGCTGGTGCCGCTGGTGCCGCGCCTGCTCGAGATGCATCCGCAGATCACGCTCGACATTGCGCTGACCGACCGCATCGTCGATCTGATGGACGAGCGCGCCGACATCGCGATCCGCTGGGGCCAGTTGCCGTCATCCGACCTGGTGGCGCGGCGCCTGGGCGAAACCAGCCAGGCCATCGTGGCCGCGCCGGACTACCTGGCGAAATACGGCACGCCGCGCACGCCGCAGGAGCTGGAGGCGCACAACCGGCTGGGCTGGAGCTACCGGCGCAACACGCCGGACTGGCCGTTGCGTGTCGATGGCCGCATGGTGATGCTGCCGGTGGCGGGGCCGGTGCGCGCGGGCGACGGCGAGACGCTGCGGCAGCTGGCGATCGCGGGGGCGGGCGTGGCGCGGTTGTCGCTGTATCACATCCAGCACGACATCGATGCGGGCCGGCTGGTGCCCTTGCTCGAAGAGTTCAACCCGGGTGAGATCGAGCCGATCCACGCGGTGTACATCGGCAAGGCCGGCACGCTGCCCGCGCGGGTGCGGGCGGTGCTCGACTTTCTGGTGGCGTGCTCGGGGGTGAGCGGCGGGCGTTACACGCTCAAGCGCACGGCGCCGATGCCGGGGAATTCGGCCGTCACCTGATCGCCGCGGCGGCAGGGCAGCACGCCGACCCATGAGCCGGTGGTGACGACGGTGCCGGCGGGCACGGTCTGGCCGTGGCGCGTGAGGTGGCGCAGCCAGATCGGCAGCAGCCAGGCCGGATCGGCCAGCGGATGCGTGCCTTCGCGCACCACCGTTTCTGCGTCGCCGATCTTCGTTTCGCAGCGCTGCGAGGCCCAGTCGACGGCGGCGTACGGTTGCCAGTCGCCGAGCACGAGTGCGCCGTGGACCTGCGAGTCGGCCAGGCGCAGCAGGGCGGGCGTGGCGGCCAGGTCTTGCCAGCGGGCATCGACGATTTCGACGGAGACGGCCATGGCGTCGATGAGCGCTGCCGAGTTGTCGTGGTCGAGTGCGGCGGCTTGCGCGGGTGTGACGTCCTGGCCGAGTCTCAAGGCAATCTCTGCCTCGATGCCGGGGGTGTGGAATGTGAGGTCGCTGAAGTTGGCGGGGCTTTGGCGCACGCCGGACGGGGGCAGTGGGGCGTGCGTGAGCGTGGCGCTGCGGGAGCCGCCACCGGACTTCCATGCCTTCGGAACACCGTCGAACCAGCCGAGGGCTGCGGCTACCGCGTCTTGCACTTCATACGCTTGAGGTGCGTCTGGCAGGGCGTCGGTCCACGGGGTGGCGTCGAGCGTGCGGTTGGCTTGGCGTGCGGCGATGAGGGCTTCGGTGAGGGCTTTTTGGTCGGGGGTCATTTTTGGATCTTCTCAGTTTCTCTTGGGGTTCGGTTCGTTCGGGGGCGCGTGCACAGGACACCGGGTACTCCCCTCCGCGAATGTCCCCCGCCTTCGGCTCCTCCTTGATTTCGCTGCGGGGAGCACCCAGTGCCCTGCGCACGAGGGCACGCTCTGCGTTTGCGGCCGATCAACCGGTGCTCTGAAAACGATCACGCTGATGGGGTGCCTTGCGCAGCGAAATCAAGGGGGAGGGCGAAGCCCGGAGGACATTCGCGGAGCAAGGTGCCCCGTCGGCGGGAGCGTCACCCCGAACGACAGCCCTCAAGTCTCGACCTGCACCTTGCCGTCCTTCACGACCTTCGCCCACTTGGCGATCTCGGTGCTGATGAATTGCTTGAACTTCTCCTGCGAACCACCGCCGTCTTCCGCGCCGTAGGTGTCGAGCCGCTCTTGCACGTCGGGCATCGCGAGCACGGTGTTGACGTCGCGGTTCACCTTCTGCGCGATGGCCGGGGGCAGCTTGCCGGGGCCGGCCAGGCCGTACCAGGTGGTGGCCTCGAAACCGGCAAAGCCCTGCTCCTGCATCGTCGGCACGTTCGGATGGCCCTTGGCGCGCTTGGTGCGCGTCTGCGCCACGGCCAGCACGCGGCCGTTCTTCACGTGCGGGGTGGCGGCGGTCATGGTCTCGAAGCTGTACTGGATCTGCCCGCCCATCAGGTCGGCCAGCAGCGGGCCGCTGCCCTTGTACGGCACATGCAGCGCATCGACGCCGCCCTGCAGCTTGAACATCTCCAGCGCCAGGTGCTGGGCCGAGCCCGCGCCGGCGGAGCCGAAGCTCACGGTGCCAGGCGCGGCCTTGCAGGCGGCGACGATGTCTTTCACGCTGAGGGCCTTCTGGCCCGGGTTGGCGATGAGCAGGTTGGGCGTGACGCCCACGAGCACGATCGGCACGAAGTCGCGCTCCACGTTGTAGCGCAGCTTGGGCTGCAGGCTGGGTGCGAGCGCGTGGCTGTTGATGTGGGCCATGAGCAGGGTGCTGCCGTCGCTGGGTTGCTGCGCCACGTAGTCGGCCGCGAGCACGCCGGCGACGCCGGCCTTGTTCTCGACGATGACTTGCTGGCCCCACATGATGGTGAGCTTCTGCGCGACCACGCGCGCGAGTGCGTCGGTGCCGCCGCCGGGTGGAAAGCCCACCACGATGCGCACGGGGCCCGTGGGCCACTCCTGCGCGAACAGCCGGGGCACGCCCAGCGTGGCGGCCGCGCCGGCGGCGGCCTGGATCAGGGAACGTCTTTGCATCTTCTTTGTCTCCGTCGGTTGGGGAATCCGATGCGTGCCGGGAGCCGCTTGCGCGGGCCCGGCAGGGTGGTAGACCGCCGCATCGTTCGAGCGATGCGCTGCGGCCGGTGTGGGTTGGCGTGCGCCGGGTTCAGGCTGCTTTTTGCAGGCCGACCGGTGCGGCCTGGTGGCTCGCGAAATAGTCCATCGCCGCCTGCACGCCGCTGCCCGCCAGCTTGATGCCGCTGAGCTTCATGCCCATCTCGACACCCGCGACCATGGCCACGAGCGTGAGGTCGTTGCTGTCGCCCAGATGGCCCATGCGGAACATGCGGCCCTTGAGCTTGCCGAGGCCCGTGCCCAGCGAGAGGTCGAAGCGCTGGTGGATGAGGCGGCGCACGGCGTCGGCATCGACGCCCTCGGGCGTGATCACGCCGGTGAGCACGGGCGAGTACACGGACGGGTCGGCGCACTGGATCGGCAGGCCCCAGGTGTTGACCGCCGCGCGCACGCCGGCGGCCCAGCGCTGGTGGCGCGCGAACACGTTGTCCAGGCCTTCGCCGAGGATCATGTCCAGCGATTCCGAGAGGCCGTACAGCAGGTTGGTGTTGGGCGTGTAGGGCCAGTAGCCGTCCTTGTTCATCTCGACGATCTCGTCCCAGGCCCAGAAGGCCTTGGGCAGCTTGGCGTGCTTGGCCGTTTCGAGGGCGCGCGGCGAGAGGGCGTTGAAGCTGATGCCGGGCGGCAGCATCAGGCCCTTCTGCGAGCCGCTCACGCAGACGTCGACACCCCATTCGTCATGGCGGTAGTCGGCGCTGGCCAGGCCCGAGATGCTGTCGACCATGAGCAGCGCGGGGTGGCCCGCCGCGTCGATGGCCTTGCGCACAGAGGCGATGTCGGAGGTGACGCCGGTCGAGGTTTCGTTGTGCACCACGCACACGGCCTTGATCTTCTTTTCGGTGTCCTTGCGCAGGCGCGCCTCGATGAGCTCGGCCTGCACGCCGCGGCGCCAGCTGGGCGCATTCGGCAGGTGGGCGTCGGTGCCTGTGTAGGCCAGGAACTCGGTCGACAGGCCCAGGCGCGTGGCCATCTTCTGCCACAGCGATGCGAAGTGACCGGTCTCGTACATGAGCACGTGGTCGCCGGGGCTGAGCGTGTTGGCGAGTGCGGCTTCCCATGCACCGGTGCCCGACGCGGGGTAGATCGCGACCGGGTGCTTCGTCTTGAAGATCTCCTTGATGCCGCCGAGCACCTTCAGGCCCAGCGTGCCGAACTCGGGCCCGCGGTGGTCGATGGTGGGCAGGCTCATGGCCCGCAGGATGCGGTCGGGGACCGGGCTGGGGCCGGGAATCTGGAGGAAGTGACGGCCGGTGGGGTGGATGTCGAGTTGCAACATGGGCTCTCCTTGTGCTCTCAGTTTTGCATTCAAAATGCATTTATGTATGCTGGTTTACACCTATTAGCCTTGGTTGTATCGGCTATTTTTTGCATTCAAAATGCAGACAAGGGAATCCCACATGACCGCTGAAATCATCGAAATCTCCAGGCTGGCCTTGCATGACCAAGTGGCGTCGCGCCTGCGCACCATGCTGGTGGAGGGGCGCATCGCGCCCGGCGCCAAGCTCAACGAACGCGAGCTGTGCCTGCAGCTGAACGTGTCGCGCACGCCGCTGCGCGAGGCCATCAAGTTGCTGGCGGCCGAGGGGCTGGTCGACCTGCTGCCCAACCGCGGCGCGGTGGCGGTGAAGCTCACCGAGGCCGACGTGCTCAACACCTTCGAGGTGCTGGCGATGCTCGAGGGCATGTCGGGCGAGCTGGCTGCCAAGCGCATCACCGACGAAGAACTGGCCGAGGTGCGCGCACTGCACTACGAAATGATGGCCTGCTTCGCGCGGCGCGACCTGTCGGGCTACTACCGCCTGAACGCGCGCATCCACACGGCCATCAACGACGCGGCGGCAAACCCGGTGCTGTCGAACACCTACCGCTCGATCAACGCCCGCGTGCAGTCGCTGCGCTTTCGCACCAACCAGGACGAGACCAAGTGGAAGCATGCGGTCGAGGAGCACGAGCAGATGGTGCAGGCGCTGGCTGCGCGCGACGCGCAGGCCATGCGCAAGGTGCTCACGGCGCACGTGCTGCGCAAGCGCGACACCGTGCTGGAGCTGCTGCGCGCCGGGCAGATCTACCCGCAAGCCAAGAGCAAGAGCACAACCAACAAAGCGAGCTGACACCCCACCATGCGCATCGACCCCGCCAGCCACATGCAGCCAGCCGGAACCGTTCTTCCGCCCAACGACACCTGCGAACTGCTGGCGCGCCGGCTGCGCACCGACACGCAGGGCGAGGTGCTGTTCGACGACGGCTCGCGCGGGCGCTACGCCACCGACGCGTCGATCTACCAGATCACGCCGGTCGGCGCCTTCGTGCCCACGAACGAGCGCGACATCGCCACCGCCATCGACATCGCGCGCGACCTGAAGGTGCCGGTGCTGGCGCGCGGCGGCGGCACCAGCCAGTGCGGCCAGACCACAGGCGCGGCGCTGGTGATCGACAACAGCAAGCACTTTCGCAAGGTGCTCGAGGTGAACGTGGAAGAGGGCACTGCGACGGTCGAGCCGGGCCTGGTGCTCGATCACCTGAACGCGCAGCTCAAGCCGCACGGGCTCTGGTACCCGGTCGACGTGTCGACCAGCGCACAGGCCACGCTGGGCGGCATGGCGGGCAACAACTCCTGCGGTTCGCGCTCCATCGCCTACGGGAACATGGTGCACAACGTGCTCGGTGCGAGCGCGTGGCTGTCGAGTGGCGAGCTGGTCGAGTTCGGTCCGCTGGGCCAACTGGGCGCGCGCGCGGCGGGCATTGCGCAGTTCGTGCACGGGCTGGCGCGCCAGCATGGCGAGGCCATGGCCCAGCACTGGCCCAAGGTGATGCGCCGCGTGGCGGGCTACAACCTCGACATCTTCGACAACCAGAGCGAGAAGCCGTACACGGCCGACGGCAGCGTGAACCTGGCGCACCTGCTGATCGGCGCCGAAGGCACGCTGGCCTACACGCGCAGCCTGAAGCTCAAGCTGGCGCCGCTGCCGCGCGCCAAGGTGCTGGGCATCGTGAACTTCCCGACCTTCCATGCAGCCATGGATGCGGCGCAGCACATCGTGAAGCTCGGGCCGACGGCGGTGGAGCTGGTCGACCGCACGATGATCGAGCTGAGCCTGGCCAATCCGGCGTTCAAGCCGACGGTGGAGACGGCGCTGATCGGCAAGCCCGCGGCCATCCTGCTGGTCGAGTTCTCGGGCGCCGACAAGGCCGCGCTGCTGCCGCAACTGAAGCAGTTGGTCGAGCTGATGGGCGACCTCGGCCTGCCCGGCAGCGTGGTCGAGATGGCCGACGACGCGCGGCAGAAGAACCTGTGGGACGTGCGCAAGGCCGGCCTCAACATCATGATGAGCCTCAAGGGCGACGGCAAACCCGTGAGCTTCATCGAGGACTGCGCCGTGCCGCTCGAGCACCTGGCCGAATACACCGACGCGCTGACCGAGGTGTTCGCCAAATACGGCAGCCGCGGCACCTGGTACGCGCATGCCTCGGTCGGCACGCTCCACGTGCGGCCCATTCTCGACATGCGCGCCGACGGCGCGGCCAAGATGCGCGCCATCGCCGAAGAGGCCAGCGCGCTGGTGCGCAAATACAAGGGTGCCTTCAGCGGCGAGCACGGCGACGGCCTGTGTCGCGGCGAATGGATCGAATGGCAGTTCGGCCCGGCGATCAACGAGGCCTTTCGCGCGATCAAGCAGCAGCTCGATCCGATCGGCCTGTTCAACCCCGGCAAGATCATCGACCCGCCGCGCATGGACGACGGCGCGCTGTTCCGCTTCGCGCCGCCCACGGCGCCCAGGCCGTACCGCCGCATCGAGCTCAAGCCCGTGCTCGACTGGTCGGGCTGGAACGTCAACGCCGACCCGGTGACCGAGGTGACCACCGCGCCCGGCACGGGCGGCGACAGCACCGGCGGCCTCGCCAAGGCCGTGGAGATGTGCAACAACAACGGCCATTGCCGCAAGTTCGACGCCGGCACCATGTGCCCCAGCTACCGCGTGACGCGCGACGAGCAGCACCTGACGCGCGGGCGCGCCAACACGCTGCGCCTGGCGCTGTCGGGCCAGCTCGGCGCCGACGCCTTCACCAGCGAGGCCATGCACGAGACCATGGACCTGTGCGTGGGCTGCAAGGGCTGCAAGCGCGACTGCCCGACGGGTGTCGACATGGCGAAGATGAAGGTCGAGTTTCTCGACCACTACAAGAAGCGCCACGGCCACACGCTGAAAGACAAGCTGGTCGCCTACATGCCCGACTACGCACACCGCGCCAGCCGCATGCCCTGGCTGCTGAACCTGCGCAACCGCGTGCCGGGCGCGGCATGGCTGGGCGAGAAGATGCTGGGCTTTTCAGCGAAGCGCTCGCTGCCCGAATGGCGCAGCGACACTTTCTGGCGCGGCAAGGACACGGTGGCGTCGGGTCTGTTTTCTGATCAAGCGTCGGTGCTGGCTGCAGCAGCGCGCGGCGAGAAGGTCGCCGTGCTGTTCGTCGACACCTTCAACGGCACCTTCGAAAGCGAGAACGTCTTTGCGGCCGCGCGCGTGCTGCACGCCGCGGGCTATGCGCTGCACACGGTGGAGAAGGGCGGCGGGCACCACTGCTGCGGCCGGACCTTCCTGGCCAGCGGCATGGTGGACGAGGCCAAGGTGCGCGCCGGAGCGCTGATCGACGCGCTGCTGCCGCTGGCGCAGGCGGGCGTTCCCATCGTCGGGCTCGAGCCTTCGTGCCTGCTCACGCTGCGCGACGAAACGCTGGTGATGGGCTTCGGCGACAAGGCGCAGGCCGTCGCGAAGCAGGCGCTGCTGTTCGAAGAGTTCATCGCGCGCGAACGCAAGGCCGGCCGCTTCGAACTCGCACTGAAGCCGGCCACCGCGCCGATCCTGCTGCACGGCCACTGCCACCAGAAGGCCTTCGGCGCGGTGAGCCCGATCATGGACGTGCTGAAGCTGATTCCGGGCGCCGAGCCCGAGCTGATCGAGAGCTCATGCTGCGGCATGGCCGGCAGCTTCGGCTACGAAGCCAGCCACTTCGAGGTGTCGATGCAGATGGCCGAGGCGAGCCTGCTGCCGGCCATCCGCGCGAGGCCCGATGCGATCGTGGTGGCGGACGGCACGAGCTGCCGGCACCAGATCGGCGATGGGGCGCAGCGCGAGGCGGTGCATGTGGCGGTGCTGTTGGCGCGGCACATGATGCTCTGAGGCGGCTGCGGTTTTCTCTTTCGGAAATCAGAAGGGCGGAGAGACCACTTGGCGCCAGCTGCGGCGCCAGGTGCGGGAGTCCGGACAGCCGTCACCGGCTTTCTGCGTGCCGCCCACGCCGGTGAGAAAGCCGGTTTCATTGGTGCAGCTGCTCCTGGGCCTGCCGTCCGGCTGGCCTTCGTTGGGCTGGCCGACCATGTTGCGCGAGTTCACGTTGCCGCGCGTGAAGCCGCCGCTAGGGATCGAGACGACCGAATACGCGTCGAAGCTGCCGTTGCCATCCACGTCGAAGGAGTTCTTGTTCTTGCCGGTGAGGGCGTCGAGCACGTAGATGATGTTGGGCAGGCTGCCCGTGGCCGTGCAGGATTCGATGCCCTGTTTCTTGTCCTCCGGCAGGAAGGACGAGACGATCACGCTGCTGCCCAGGTTGGCGAGGTCGCCGACTACGCGCTCGCCGTTGGCCATCGCGCCGGGGTGGGTGATGGTGCCGAGGTTCAGTTGCCATCCCTTCTTGGTTTTCCAATCGACGGCATTCGTGCTGAGCTGGTAGAAGTCCTTTCCCTCCTCGATGCCGGCGCCGGTCTTCGCCACAGGAATGATGGTTTGCGTCACGAGGTTCGAGGTGCTGAGCGCGACGGCGCCGGCCTTGTCGTCGCCTCCGATCGGGGTCTGGTCCCAGAGGCCGTAGAGGGCCTGCTTCGTGGCTGGCATCGCCAGGTCGTCTTCGTCGAGCAGGATGCCCGTGCCGATCACCACGATGGCGCCGCACTGCGAGGTGGCGCTGTAGGTGCACGTGCTTCCATCGCCCGGGTGGACCTGCCAGGTCGGTGCGGCATAGATAGGCTGCTTTTTGCCCGACGGCGTGGTGAACAGCCGCCTGGGAACGGAGGCCGCGAGCTTCGCGCTTCGCAGGTCGAAGCGCCACAGGTTGCCGTTGGCGTCGCCGGCGTAGGCTGCCACGATGCGGCGGGTGCTGTCCCGCACCGCGACCACGCCGCCAAGCCCGCGGTTGCCGCCGGTGGCGTCGCCGCCGTAGCCCGTGGGGAGTTGAATGAACTGCTTGAGCTTGCCGGTGAGCGCCTCCACCACGTACAGCCCGACCTTCTGCGTTTCGGGGTAGTGGCCGTTGCCGGTCAGCATGACCCAGGTGCCGTCGTCCAGCTGGCCCGCGGCGGGGTTGTTGGTCACATGGCTCAGGTGGGGATAGTCCTTGTGCTTGTTGTTCACTTCCCAGAGGAAGTGTTCCTTGCCCGGGGTCCGGTCGGCGTTGTTCAACGGCGATTCCAGTCCGTACATGAAAGGGCCCGCGCGTCCGCCCGTGCCCAGCACCAGCTGGCGCCAGGTGTTCTTTTCGCCGGCGGGGGTCTGGCCGTTTTTGTCGTACACATCCTGCTCGACCAGCGGGCCGTCGAGCGTGTAGCGAAAGCGGAAGTTCGCGCCGGCGAGGTCGATCTGCGAGGCCATGGCGCCCTTGGGCATGAATGCGGCCAGCTCGCCGCCTGCGGCATCGTTCCTGCCGGCGTTCAGCACATGGACCTTGCCGTTGTTGGTAGCCGCGAAGATGGTGGGAGGGCGCGTGGTCTTGAGTGCCTTGTAATCGGGGTAGGTGTCCTTGCCGTCGACCGCGCCGAAGGTGCCGTAGCCCATGTCGAAGCGTCCCCCCACGAACACCGGCGGCGAGTTGACCGAGGCGCCGATGGGCTGCCTGCGCAGCCGGTAGACCGTGCCGCCGGCATCCTTCTGCGGGTCCTCGCCCAGCAGGTAGCGGACAAAGCGTTCGTCGGTGGCCTGCTGCTTGTCGGCGTTCAGCAGGGCCTGGAGATCGTTTGGCAGGTCGCTCAACCGGGTGCCGTAGGTGAGCGCCGTGCGCTGGGCGCTCCCGGGGGCATTGGGGTCGTAGTTTGAGAGGGCAAGGATCGTGCGCTTGTCCACGGCCGGCATCCTGGCATTTGCCGACCAGGCTGGCTTCGGCTTTCCGGCATCGTCGAAGACAGCGTTGGCGCCGTCGGCATTCAGCGCGAAGGCCTTGATGTCGCCGCTGTTGTCGGCCGTCTGGTATTCGGTCGTGTACTTGTACTGGCCCTGCAGCGTCTGGAACTCGTTGCTGTTGCTCGATACCGCCACGCCGGCGTCGTTGCCGGAGCCGACCATGCTGCTCAAGGCGTTGTCGAGCGCGCGGCGCACATCCTCACCCGAGTACACGCTGTAGGCACGGCCGCCGCCGGTGAAGCCGGCGCGGATGAAGTCATCGACGCGCCGGGCGTCGCCCGCGTCCGAACTGTCGCGGTTCAGATCGCCGGTCGCCCACTGCGGTGGCGTCACCGGATTGCCGGCGAGCCAGTCGCTGTTGTACTTCTCGATCTGCGCCCACGTCAGCCCTTTCTTGAGGGGTGAGTCGCCCGAGGGCGTGAGGCCCCAGCCGATGGTGTACGTGGTCATGTTCTGCCAGAAGGTGGGGTTGTGCTGGCCCTCCACGGGTGGCACGTCGTTGGACAGGGTGTTGGAGAAATCCGTGTGCCAGAAGTAGCGGGCCGTGAGGTCGGCGAAACCGTTGCTGCTGGTGCCGCCATCGCTGTAGGGGATGTAGAGGTTTCTGGCGCTCAACCTTTGGGGCAGGTCCAGGCTTTCGCGGGCGGGAGCGCCCTTGGGGTCGTATTTGAACTTCGCTGCACTGCCGGAAGGCTTGCCGTCGTAGTTGGTGCTAGTGGTCGTGGCTGTGAAGCGCGTGTCGATGTCTTGGGCCGTACCCGAGTTCCAGGCGCCATCGGACAGCACGATGGCGTAGGCACGTCTGCAGCTCAATTCGCCACTTGTCGCGTCGTTGGGATCGTTCTTCCAGGGGTGGGTCAGCGAGGAGGCCGCATAGGTCGTGGTCTCCTTGCCGGCGTAGTAGTCGGCGGCGAGTCTCAGGGCGTTGTGGCTCGGCGTTCCTCCGTTGGGGACGATGTCGTAGATCCAGCTATAGAACCTGGACTTCCATTTCTGTCCCGAAGCGGTGGACTCGTCCTTGAAGTAGTTGACGCCGCTGACGATGTGCTCGGCGGGTTTGGCCGGGTTTCTCGGATCTACTTCCGCCACGCTTTGGTTGTATTGAACGTACCCGACCCTGAACTTGTTGTCGTAGCTCTGCATCGCCAGGCCCAGGGCGGTGCTGACGGCGAGGGCGCGGTTGCGGTACCACGTGTACCAGTTCGCGATGTTCTTGCGCTCCAGCACCGCGGTGCATTCGTTGGCGCTCCCGCAGTCGGTTCGCTTGTGTCCGGGTGGCAAGGGGACATTGCCGACATCGAGCGCCCCGATGGTGCTAACTGTTCGATTGGCCTCGCTGGAACAATCGTTGTTCTTGCACAGAACGTAGGTGAACTTCTTGGTGCTTGTCGTCGTCCCCGCTTCGTGCAAGGGCCTTCTGTCGGTGGACGACTGGTTGTTGACGAAAGAAACCGGGTTGGGCTTTTCCTTTCCGGTTGCATCGACTCTGGCGCTATAGGTGATCGCCGGGTTGTAGTACTGGGTGTTGATGTTGCTGGACCGCATCGAATACCACCCGTACTTGCCCCTGCAATCCTTCTCTTCTTCCTTGCACTGGTCGTTGACCGCATACCCGTCCTGCATCTCGTCGTCCATCGACCCGGAGTTGTCCAGCACGAACATCAGGTTGGGCTTGGCGCCCGGCACGGCGTTGTACAGCGGGGTCTGGCTCGGCGTTGTGGCGGCCAGCGCGTCGCCAAGGGGAAGAACCGCCGCGCCCCACGCGGCAGCGAGACTGACGAAGGTTCGCAGCGTGCGTGCAGCCCTGGCGGGTACCTGAACAAGAAACGGGCGCGTGACGGTCATGCGGTTTTCCCTGCGGTTGAAAGGGGGGCGCTGATAAGGCGTGCGAGATTCATCTCCAGCATTCCTTCGTCAGCAGTCCCGTGACCTCGTCATCCATGTCTTTCACACCCAGGCCGCTCAAGGTCAGCGTGCCGCAGCGGTCGCCGGTCATGCTGCCGGTGCGGGTGGCCTTGAGGATGTAGCTGGGTGGGGTGTCGCGGGCGAAGACGGCGATGGTGTAGTTGGCGGCGCCAGACTTTGGTGACTGCTGCAAGGTCTTGGGTAACAGGCTCTCTGCGCCTTTCTTCTGCTCGGTCTCTTCGCCGGCATCACCCGCGGCAGCGGTGTAGCGATCGTTCGCCGAGTAGTAGCGCTGCATGAACTGCGCGGCCTCCATCAGGATGCCCTGGGCTTCGGCGCGCTTGGAACGGCGCACGTGCTCCTGGTAGTTCGGCAACGCGATGGCGGCCAGGAGGGCGACGATCGCGACGACGACCATGACTTCGATCAGCGTGAAGCCGCGGCGGGAGCGCGAGGAAGCGGAAGGCAGGTGTGGCATGGCGATGAAGGTCATGAAGTCATTTGTCGCGCGTCAGCACGGACTGCAGCCACGCTTCGGCGCCTTGGGTGGCGACGCCGGTCGACGTCTCGAACCTGGTGTTGTTGGCAAAGCCCCGGGCGGTGATCAGGTAGCCGGTCAGACTGGGCGTCGAGGTGGTGGCGATCTTCTGGATGAGGCAGCGTGGTTCGATTTCCAGGGGCGTCGCGTCGACCGCGGTGCCGGTGGGCTTCTTGTTGACGTAGGCCTTCGGAACGACGATCGCGCTGTTGCCCACCCAGCTGGCCTTCTTGCGCCATGCCGCGGTTTCGTCGAACTCCGAGCCGATGGGGGTCGTGATGATCCGGGCGCGCATGCCGACGGAGGCGTACTCGGTGTAGTCCTTGTCGTCACCGTCGAAGATGGCCACCTGTTCGCAAAAGCGCAGCGCGGTCTCCGCGGCCTCGCGGGCCACTTCGGCTGATCGGATGCCGTTCACGCTGCGCTCGCTCTGCGTGGCATTGCGGATCGCGAAGGTGCCGACCAGCGACAGGATCACGACTAGGACGAGCGTGACGATCAGGACCACACCGCGTTCGCTCGCGCCGGCGATGTGGTGCACAGAAGGGAATGGCTTCGTGTTCATGGCGCGATCACCCGGTTGCGCAGCAGGACGGTGGTGGTGTAGGTCCTTCGCAGGTAGCCGTCGGTGCCGGTCTCGTCGGTGTTGTCGCATTGCTTGTAGGCCATGCCGCCTTCGGGCACGTCGCGCACGGGTCGTTCGCTGCGCATGAGCAGGCACACGCGCACGCTCAGCACACGGCCCCAACGGTCTTCGGTGTTGTCGGACAGCGTGCCGGTGACGGGCAAGTCGTCGACATGGGTAGCGTCGAGGTAATCGACGATCTGGTGGCGCAGCGGGTCGTAGGTGGCCGCGAGTTCCGCACTGGGGCGGCTGGCCACGCCGTAAAGAACCTGCATGTGTTCGACATTGGCGAGCAGTGGTTGCGACAAGCCGATGGCGTTGCCGGTGTTGCGCTTCTCCATGCCGCGGCAGGACAGCATGGGTGCCGTGCCCGCGCCGGTCACCAGGTAGCGGTTGTCGGCCAGCGCGTAGGCAGCCGGCGGCGGCATGCCGGGGGCCGGCGTGGGGGGCGGTTCCACCTGCGAAGGCGTCAAGGGGTTGATGGCGTTGCCCAGGCAGTTCGTCGCCAACGTCGGGTCGGTGAGCTGGGGCATGGTGTTGTCGGTGGTGGCTTCGTAGCGGATGGCGATGGCGTCGCTGCCGTCGCCCTTGGTGCACGCAAGCTTGTCGAAGGCTGCTCCGGCATCGGTGAATCCGCCGTCGCAGCCGCGCACGGCAGGGCCGGCGTAGTTGCCCATCACCGTGGCGCCGCTGCTCGGGATGCGCTGCTGCGAATAGCCGGCCTGCTTGAGCTGCTGCTGGACCAGGTTGAGCGCGAGGATGCTGTCCTCGTTCAATTGCGTCTCGAGCTCCGACAGCTGGCTGCTGCGGCTGGAGGTCGCGAAGACAGACAGGGCCGCGGCCAGGATCACCAGCCCGATCGTCAACGCGACCATCAGTTCGATCAGCGTGAAGCCGCGGGCCGGATGGCGCATGCGGCGAGGAACCATGGGGGCGGTGCTCATAGCGTGATTCGGAAGTACATGCAGTTCACCGAAGCGCCGGTCGCAATGTTGGCGCCGGCGGGGCAGGGTTGCTGCAATTGCTCCTTCCGTCCGAAGCCGGCGCCTTCCTCGATGGCGCTCCAGATCAGCCAGATGTTCAACACGCGCGTGGCGGGCAGGCCGTTCACGCCCGATGCAACGTCGGGCAGCTCCGTGCTGACGTAGGCCGTGCCGCCCGGCAGTCGGTTTGCAACATTGGTGAGCCACTGCGACTGGTCATACGTGGCGATGGCCGCGCCGCAGGTGTTGACCGGGCTGGCGGGGTTGCTCGTGTCGACGAGGCAGGCGCCGCGCGCGGACGTCGGATCCGTGGAGGCCGCCGCACGCACGCTCGCGTTGTAGGCCTTGGTGTGGGCGTAGCCAGCAAAGCCGGCGAGGTTGGCGCGGGCGCGCTCCGCGTAGTCGGTGACCAGGCTCAGGCCGGTGGCGCGCATGCGCGAGAACTGGTTGTACTTGAGGGCTGCGGAGGTCAGCCCCGCCATGCCGAACAGGCCGATGGCCAGGATGACGATGGCGACCAGCACCTCGATGAGGGTTGCGCCGCGCTGGGTGCGGTGTTTCATTCGTCGCTGCCGCCGGAACAATCGCTGGCTTCGGTCGGGTAGCGCATGCGGCCGTGCTTGCTGATGCACAGCGACCTGTGCGCCCACAAAGGTGGACTGGCCTTGTCGAAGCCGACTGCATCGAAGGTGATGCTGCCGGCGTTCGATCGCATCAGTCCGTTGGGCAGGAAGACGAAGCGCCCCGCATTTGCGAGCGCGATGCTCGCGATGCCCGGCAGCGCGTCCTGGCGCACCAGCAGCTCGTCGCCTTTTGCCTCGGCGTAGACAGAGGCGGCGTCGCGGTCGTTGTTGACGAACACGATCCATCCGCCGGCAAGCTCCTTGGCGCCCGCGCCGCTTTCGCACGCGGTGGCCGTGCCCGGCGCCAGTTGGCAGACGATGACCGGTCTCGCGCGGGCGATGGCTTCGGTGCGCGCGATGCGCAGCGAGCCGGTCAGGGCGTTCACGGCGTTGGCAAGGCGCCATTGCACGACGAAGCGCGACATCGACGGAGCCGCCAGCCCGATCAGGATCGCGAGGATCGCCAGCGTGACCATCAGCTCGATGGCCGTCAGTCCGCGCTGGTCGCGCAGCCGCGCGGGCCGCGAAGAATCGCGTGGCCTCATGTGCATGTCTCTCCCTGTTGTTTTGGAATTTCAGCCGACAACTTCTGGGCGCGAGACTAGGGGGCGATGCACATGTCCGACAACGGCTTGCCGACGTTCGGTGCGTTCGAAAGGATGAGCGGAAATGCCTCGAAGCGCCGAATGAAAGTCTGGTATTTCGGGGTGTTTGGCTGGTACTTTTTCTCTTCTGCGGAAGTGGGCTTCGCGCCCGTGCTCGCGCCTCGGTTTTCAACCTTGAATCACAATGCTTCGATGACTGCCGCATCCCCTTCCGATTCCGGCTTTGCCTTGTTCCCGACCGCCATCGGCGTTTGCGCGCTGGCCTGGGGGCCGCAGGGGCTGGTTGGTGTGCAGCTGCCCGAAGAGCGGGGCGAGGCCGCGACGCGTGCGCGCATGCATCGGCGCTTTCCTGATCTGGAGGAAGCCCCGCCAACGCAGCGCGCACAGCACGCCATCGCGGGCGTGCAGGCGCTGCTCGAAGGCGCGACCGACGACCTGTGCGACATCGAACTCGACATGCGCGGCGTGTCCGCGTTCCACCAGCGCGTCTATGCGATCGCGCGGCGCATTCCGCCGGGGCAGACGCGCACCTACGGCGAGGTGGCCGAAGAACTCGGCGACAAGGGCCTGTCGCGTGCGGTCGGCCAGGCCATGGGCCACAACCCCTTCGCGCCGGTCGTGCCGTGCCACCGCGTGCTGGCCGCGGGCAACAAGCCTGGCGGCTTCTCGGCGGGCGGCGGCGCGTTGACCAAGCTGCGCATGCTCGACATCGAAGGCGCCACGCCGAACGGGACGCGCTCGCTGTTCTGAGCTTGAACGGTCAGGCCGCCGGCACGGGCAGCTGCTGCAGCCTTGCGATGCGCGAACCGAAGATGATCGCGGCCTGCAGCATGAAGCCCGCGAGCGCCAGCAGCAGGCAGGCCGGCTCGCCCCACAAGGCGCCCACCAAGCCGCCGAGCGCCGCACCCACGGGGCGCGCACCCGCATTCACCGTGAGGAACACCGCCGACACGCGGCCCAGCATCGCCGAGGCCGTCACGCTCTGGCGCAGCGTGGTCGAGGTGATGACCCAGACCATCGGCCCCGCGCCGAACAGGAAGAACGAGAGCGCGGCCAGCGAGGCGGTCGGCACGACGAGCGTGGCCGCCATCGTCGCGGCCGCGGCGACCGCCACCGCCGGCCCGACCTGGATCGCGCGGCCGAAAGGCAGTCGCGCCGTCACGCGCGAGGTCAGCAGCGCGCCGACGACCATGCCTGCGCCGTACATCGCGAGCGTGAAGCCCACGGCCTGCGCGCCGAGGCCCAGCACGCGCACGGCATAAGGCACATAGCCCGCCTGCAGCACGAACCACGAGATGTTGAAGACCGCGCCGGTCATCAGCATCGGCCGCAGGAACGCGTGCTGCCAGACGAAGCGCGCGCCGTCGTGCACGTCGCGCAGCGGATGGCGCGATGGGGCCGCGGGGCGGGGCGCTTCGTTCAGGCGCAACAACAGGCCCACGGCCGCCACCGACAGCACCGCCGCCAGCACGAAGGCCGACGACGCGCCGGCCCACGCGACCAGCGCGCCCGCGAGCGCAGGCCCGGCCGTGAAGGCGGCGCTGCGGGCCAGCTCGAGCCGCCCGTTGGCGCGCGCCAGCGCGTCGCGCGGCACGAGGGCCGGCACCAGCGCGGGCGCCGCGACGCTGAAGCCCACCGTGCCGACCGCGCCGAGGAAGCCGAGCACGGCCAGCCCGCCGATGCCCAGCGTCGACGACAGCACCATGCCGAGCAAGGCCAGCAGCGACACCGCGCGCAGGCCCTCGGACCACACCATCAGGCGACGGCGCGACATGCGGTCCGCGAGCAGGCCCATCGGCAGCGAGACCAGCAGGAAGGGCAGCGTCTGCACCGCCGCGAGAAAGCCGATCTCGCCCGGCCCGGCGCCGAGCGCGAGCACGGCCACCAGCGGCACGGCCGCGAGGCTCAGTTGTTCGGCGGACTGCGCCGCAAGATTGGCCCAGGCAAGGTGGGAGAAGGAACGGGGAAGCGGCGAGGGCATGGGGCGGCACACGAAGAGAAAGACCGCATCCTCGGGGCCGCGCCCGTCCGCCGCTGGCCGTTTACGGACGTGGAAGCCTCAGCCCGCGTTCATCTGCTCGAACCACTCGGCCACACACACCGCCTCGGGCGCCGCGTCGGGCGCGAGGCCGTAGTAGTAACGCTCCAGCGTCATCCGCAATTCAGGCAACGGCGATTGCAGCCGCCCCGACGCCAGATCGTGCGCCACCAGCGAGGTCGGCGCCAGCGCGATGCCCAGGCCGTCGACCGCGGCCTGCAGCACGAAGTGCAGGTGATCGAACTGCAGCCGACCGGCCGGCCGCGCGCGCGGTGCGCCGACCTGCTTCTTCCAGTCGTCCCAATCGTCCTTGCGCGTGCGCGCCGACAGCAGCACATGCGAGGCGAGGGCGCGCAGGTCGGGCAGCGGCTGCGCCTTGAACAGCGCGGGCGCACCGACCACCAGCACTTCGTCTTCCAGGAAGGGCCGCACCTGGATCGACGATGGCCAGCCCTCGAGGCCGCGGCGCACGGCGATGTCGAAGCTGTCCGTGGCCTGCTCGGGCATGACGGTGCTGGTGACGACCTGCGGCTCGATATCGGGATGGCGTTCCACGAACGACGGCAGCCGGGGGATGAGCCAGCGCACCGCGAACGAGGGCCGCACGTTGATGCGCACCGCGCGCGCCGGGCCCTGCAACTGCAGCGCGCGGGCCGCCGCGTGGATCTGCGCGAGCGCGGGTTCGGTCTCCGCGAAGAACTGCTGGCCCTCGGGCGTCAGCGTGACCTGCCGGATGCGGCGCTCGAACAGCGCCACGCCCAGGCAGGCCTCGAGGCTCTTGATCTGCCGGCTTACCGCGCTGTGCGTCACGTGCAGTTCGACCGCGGCACGCGTGAAGCTCAGGTGGCGGGCCGCCGCCACGAAGGCGCGCACGGCATGGAGGGGCGGTTCGCGAAGCGGCATGCGTGCGATTTTCTCACGCATGCCGCGCGGGAATGTCGTTTGTCGGCGGGCGTTGCGAGCGGGCACGATACGGGCTCGATGTCCGCCGCACCACCGCTTTCTCCCGCCGCTCCCGCCCGTTCCACCGACCTGGATTCCCGCCACGCCGCCATGGCGCTCGGCCTCTCGCTGCCGGCCGACGTGGTGCTGTACCTGCTGCTGCCCATGTACGCGTCGCAGTTCGGCGTCTCACTGGCCGAGGTCGGTCTGCTGCTGGCGGCCAACCGGCTGGTGCGCATCGCGGGCTACGGCTGGGTGGCGCGTTTCTATGCGCGCCACGGCGACCGGGCGAGCTGCACGCTGGCCGTGGTGGCCGCCGCATGCTGCGGGCTGGGCTATGCCACGCTCTCGGGTTTCTGGGCGCTGTTGCCGCTGCGGCTGACCTGGGGCCTGTGCTTCGCGGCGCTCAACTTGTCGACGCAGGCCCTGGCCACGGCCGACCCGATCGGCGCCGCGCGGCGCAGCGGGCGTTCGCGCGCCTTCATCGCGACCGGGCCGGTGCTCGCGCTGCCGCTCGGTGCGCTGCTGGCGTACACGGTCGGGCCGCGCGCGATCTTCGGCGTGCTGGCGGTGGTGTCGTTGCTCGCGCTGTTCGTCACCCGGCGGCTGCCGTCGAAGCCGCACCACAGTGCCGCGCCGACACGGCGCTTCTCGCGGCCGAATGCGCTGGACGGCTGGTCGTTCATAGAAGGGCTGGCGCTCGACGGCCTGTTCATCGTGGGCCTGTCGTACCTCGGCAAGGACCTGCTGCCCGGCGGCGCGGTGATCGTGGCCGGCGTGCTGATGGTGCTGCGCTACCTCGCGGAGATCTTTCTCGGGCCGGTGGGCGGACGCATGGCGGAGCACTTCGGCGCCGAGCGCCTGCTCGTGAGCCTGTCGCTCGTGACGTCGCTCGCGCTCGTGGGCTTCGGCCTGGGCTGGCTGTGGAGCTGCGCGGCGCTGATCGTGGTGCTGCGCGCGCTGCAGCTGCCGCTCCTGCCGCCCATCGTGGCGCGTCGCACACCGGGGCCAGAGCGCGTGCGGGCGCTCGCGGCCCGCGCGGTCTGGCGCGACATCGGCGCGGGCGCCGGGCCCTTGCTGGCCGGCGTGCTGCTGCCCATTGCGTCGCCGCCGTGGATCTACGGCAGCGCCGCGCTGTTGCTGGCGGTGGCGGCGCTGGCCTGTGTCCGACGCGCGTCGCCACCCACCCCGATTCAGGAGAACATCACCCCATGACCACCATCGACACCGTTGCGCAACTCGAAGCCCTGTTCGGCCAGCCGGGCGAGGCTTCGCTCAAGAAAGAGGTGCCGTACCTGCACCCGAGTTACCAGGCGCTGATCGCCGCGTCGCCGTTCGCGGTGCTCGCGACCACCGGCCCCGGCGGGCTTGACGCCTCGCCGCGCGGCGACGCCCCGGGTTTCGTCGCGGTGCAGGACGACAAGACCTTGCTGCTGCCCGAGCGGCGCGGCAACAACCGCATCGACAGCCTGCGCAACATCGTGGCCGACCCGCGCGTGGCCTTGCTGTTCCTTATTCCGGGCGTGGGCGAGACGCTGCGCGTGAACGGGCGCGCGCGCATCAGCGTGGCACCCGAACTGCTGGCACGCTTCGCGGTGGAGGGGCGCGCGCCGCAGTGCGTGATCGAGATCGCCGTCGAGACCGTGTTCTTCCAGTGCGCCCGCGCCATCCAGCGTTCGAAGCTCTGGGCGCCGGTGCCGCAGGACGCACCGCGCACCGTGCCGACGCCGGGCGCCATCCTTTCGGCGCTGACCGATACGGCCTTCGACGGCGTCACCTACGACCGCGAACTGCCGGCGCGCCAGCAGGCCACGCTGTACTGAAGGGGCACTGCGTACCGCCCGGTAGAACGAATGCACTAGCGGCGAAAGCCGCCGACCCCACGCCTGCACCGATTGCGAGCCTTCGCCACAATCGACCCAATGCGTTCTTCTCCGTTCTTCAAAATGGCCCTGCTGCTGGGCCTGCTCTCCGCCATCGGGCCTTTCGCGATCGACATGTACCTCCCGGCCTTGCCCGCCATCGGGCAGAGCCTGCATGCGGACATCGGCGCGGTGCAGATGAGCCTCACCGCCTTCTTCCTGTCACTCGGCGCGGGCCAGCTGCTCTACGGCCCGATCTCCGACATGGTCGGGCGCAAGCCACCGCTGTATGCCGGGCTGGTGCTGTTCGCGCTGGCCAGCGTGGGTTGCGCGCTGGCCACCGACATCCAGACCCTGATCGCGCTGCGCTTCGTGCAGGGCCTGGGCGCGGCCGCCGGCATGGCGATTCCGCGCGCTGTGGTGCGCGACCTGCACACCGGCACCGACGCCGCGCGGCTGATGTCGCTGCTGATGCTGGTGTTCAGTGTGTCGCCCATCCTGGCGCCGCTCGCGGGCAGCCTGGTCATCGCCTTCACCGGCTGGCGCGGCGTGTTCTGGGCCGTCACCATCGCCGCGGTGGCGGGCCTGGCCATGATGGTCAAGCTGCTCGACGAAACACGCCCTGCCTCCGAGCGTGTCGAAAGCAGCCTGGGCAGCGCACTGTCGGCCTACTGGCTGCTGCTGCGCGACTGGCACTACCTCGGGCTGGTGTTCATCGGCAGCTTCGCGATGGCGGGCTTCTTCACCTACCTGGCCAATTCGTCGTTCGTGATGATCGACCACTACGGCCTGTCGCCCGCGATGTACAGCGTGGCCTTCGGCGTGAACGCGGCGGCCTTCATCGCGGCCTCGCAGTTCACGGGCTCGCTGGGCGAGCGCTACGGGCTGGTCAACCTCGTCAAGTTCGGCGTGGCCTGCTGCGGCGTGGCGATGGTCGCCATGTTCGTGTACTTCGCGATGGGCGGCGACAACCTGTGGGTGCTGATCGTCCTGTACTTCATCGCCTCGGGCTTCATGGGCCTCGTGATCCCAACCACCGGCGTGCTGGCGCTCGAGATGCACGGCGCCATCGCCGGCACGGCCTCGGCGCTGCTGGGCACGCTGCAGATGCTGACCGGCGCGCTCGCGATGGCGGTGGTGGGCCTGTTCTCCAACGGCCGTCCGCTGCCGATGGTGGCGGGCATGGCCGGCGGCGCGCTCATCGCGCTGGTGCTGACCTGGCTCACGCTGGGCGGTGTGCGCTCGGAGCCGACCGGGGGCAGGGCGCAGGAGGCCTGACATGACGGTCGCCATGACAGGCAACGGCCCGCAGGCCCAACTCGACGGCCTGGCCGCGCCCGCGCGCGGCTGGGCGATGCTGGTCATCATCCTCGGGCTCACGGTGTCGGTGCTCGACGGCACCATCGTCAACCTGGCGCTGCCCGGCATCGCGCGCGAGCTGCAAGCCACGCCGGCGCAGGCCATCTGGGTGGTCAACGCCTACCAGATCGCCACGCTGGTGATGCTGCTGCCGCTGGCCTCGCTGGGCGACCTCGTGGGCTACCGGCGCGTGTACCTCGTGGGCATGGCGGTGTTCACCGTGTCGTCGCTGGCCGCGACCTTCGCCAATTCGCTCGCCACGCTGATCGCGTCGCGCGCCCTGCAAGGGCTGGGCGCGGCGGGGATCATGAGCGTCAACGCGGCGCTGGTGCGGCTCACGTTCCCTTCGGCGCAGCTGGGGCGGGGCATGGCCATCAATTCGCTGGTGGTCGCCACCTCGTCGGTGGCCGGGCCCTCGGTGGCGGCGGCGATCCTGTCGGTGGCGTCGTGGCCGTGGCTCTTCGCCATCAACGTGCCGCTGGGCATCGTCACCTTCGCGCTGGGCATGCGGGCGCTGCCGTTCAACCGCTCGGCGCCGGCCGCCGGCGCGCGCTTCTCGCTGGTCGACGTGACGCTCAATGTGCTCATGTTCTCGCTGGTCTTCCTCGGCGTGGACCAGCTGGGTGTGCGCGAGGGCGGGGTGCAGGCCACGGACACGCCGTGGTCGGCTTGGGCCACGCTGGGCGCCGGGCTGGCAGTGGGCTTCGTCTACCTGCGGCGCCAGCGCACGCAGGCGGTGCCGCTCTTTCCCATCGACCTGCTGCGCATTCCGGTGTTCGCGCTGTCGATGGGCACCTCGGTGGCGGCGTTCTGCGCGCAGATGCTGGCCTACATCGCGCTGCCGTTCCTGCTGCTCGACGTGTACGGCCGCAGCCACATCGAGGCCGGCCTGCTGATCACGGCCTGGCCGCTGGCCATCGTGGTGATGGCGCCCATCGCCGGGCGGCTTATCGGACGCTACCCCGACGGGCTGCTGGGCGGCATCGGCCTGGGCCTGCTGGCGACGGGCCTGGCGCTGCTGGCGGAGCTGCCGGCGCATCCGGGCAATGCCGACATTGCCTGGCGCATGGCGCTGTGCGGCCTGGGCTTCGGCCTGTTCCAGTCGCCCAACAACCACACCATCGTGAGTTCGCCACCTGCGCACCGAAGTGGTGCGGCCAGCGGCATGCTGGGCACGGCGCGGCTCACGGGGCAGACGCTGGGGGCCGTGGTGCTGGCGGCGGTGTTCAGTGTCTGGAGCCCGCACGGCGGACATGGCCCGGTGGTGGCGCTGGTGCTGGCGGCGGGCTGCGCGGCGGTGGCGGCGGTTTTCAGCAGTCTGCGGCTGAAGACGACAAGTCCGCATGCCTGAATAAGGTAGGGTACGGCCTCATGAAGGAAGTACCTGACACCGTGGTCTGTCCGGGCTGCGACGCGGTCTACGCCCGCACGCCGCTGGCGCCGCGCGACGTGGCCGAGTGCCCGCGCTGCGGCACCGAGCTCGACCGGCACCCGGGCGCGCAGCAGCGGCGCATCCTGCCGCTGACGGTCGCGAGCCTGATCATGTTCGCCATCGCCAACCTGTTTCCCATCGTCGAGATCGAACTGCAGGGCCTGCGCAGCCAGACCACGCTCGCAGGCGCGGTGGTGGTGCTGAGCGCCGAGGGCATGTCGCCGGTGGCGCTGCTGGTGCTGGCCACGACCATCCTGTTTCCGCTGCTGCAGCTGTGCATCCTGGCCTACCTGCTGGTGCCGCTGGCCCGTGCGCACCGCCCCTGGGGTTTTGCGATGCTGGTGCGCATGATGCAGACGCTGCGGCCCTGGGGAATGATCGAGGTGTTCCTGCTCGGCGTGCTGGTCGCGATCGTCAAGCTGTCGAGCATGGCGACGGTGGTGCCGGGGCCCGCGCTGTGGGCCTTCGTGGCGCTCACCGTGACGCTCACGGCCGTGCTGTCGTTCAACCCCGGCGCGTTCTGGGAGATGACTTTCCGCAAGGCCGATGAAGAAGACGCCAACGCAGAGGCAGATCCGCCGGAGGTGCGCGCATGAACATGCGCGGGCTGCCCGCCCGCCTGGCCTCGGCACGCCCCTGGGAGGCGCAGGCCGACGACGAGCACGACCACGAGAACCCGGTGCCGACGGCCGCCGCGCTCGGCCTGCACGTCTGCACGCACTGCACCGCCGTCTGGCGCGATGCCGAAGATGGCGACGCCTGCGCCCGCTGCGGCACGCACCTGCACACGCGCAAGCCGCAGAGCCTGAACCGCACCTGGGCCTTCCTGATCGCGGCCTGCATCATGTACATCCCGGCCAACCTGCTGCCGGTGATGATCACGCGCACGCTGTTCGGCGCGCAGTACGACACCATCTTGAGCGGCGTCATCTACTTCTGGGTGTCAGGCGCGTGGGGGCTGGCGGCCATCGTGTTCATCGCCAGCTTCCTGGTGCCGCTGTTCAAGCTGGCGGTACTGCTCTTGCTTGTGGTGCTGGCACAGCGGCGCAGCAACTGGCGCCGGCGCGAGCGGGCCAAGCTGTATCACATCATCGAGATCATCGGCCGCTGGTCGATGCTCGACGTGTTCGTGGTGTCGCTCCTGACCGGGCTGGTGCAGATCCAGGGCTTCGCGGTCATCACCGCCGGCGTGGGCATTGCGGCCTTCGGCGCGGTGGTGGTGCTGACCATGCTGGCTTCGCTGAGCTTCGACCCGCGCCTGACGTGGGACGGCCCGGTGCCGCAAGCCGACACGGACGAACGACACATTGAAAGCAGGGAAGAAAAAATCGCATGAGTGAAGAAGACACGCAACCGCAAGACCGTCCGGCAGCGTCGGCCCCGCCCGCGCTGCCGAAGCCGAAGGTGGCGCGCCGCCGCGAATGGCTGCCCTCGCTGATCTGGCTGATTCCCATCGTCGCCGCGCTGGTCGGCGTGACGCTGGTGGCCCGCATCCTCATGGAGCGTGGCCCCGAGATCGTGCTCACCTTCAAGACGGCCGAGGGCCTCGAAGCCGGCAAGACCGCCGTGAAATACAAGGACGTGCAGATCGGCCTGGTGCAGAGCCTGCGGCTGGCGCGCGACCGCTCGCACGTGCGCGTGCTGGTGCAGCTCAACAAGGACGCCGAGGGCTTCACTTCGGCCGACTCGCGCTTCTGGGTGGTGCGGCCGCGGCTGGACACCTCGGGCATCTCGGGACTGGGCACGCTGCTGTCGGGCGCCTACATCGGCGCCGACGCGGGCGTCGAGAAGGAAACCGCGGGCGAATTCACCGGCCTCGAAGCCCCGCCCATCGTCACGCGCGGCGACTCGGGCCAGCAGTTCCTGCTGCGCGCGCGCGACGTGGGCTCGCTCGACGTGGGTTCGCCCGTGTACTTCCGGCGCATCAAGGTCGGGCAGGTCGCGGCCTACGAACTCGACGGCGACGGCCGCGGCGTCACGCTGCGGGTGTTCGTGAACGCGCCGTACGACAAGTTCGTCGGCATGAACACGCGCTTCTGGCAGGCCAGCGGCATCGACGCGCAGCTCAGCGCCAGCGGCTTCACGCTGCGCACCCAGTCGCTGGCCACCATCCTGCTCGGCGGCATCGCCTTCCAGGCGCCCGACGACGCCATGGGCCCGCTGGCCAAGGAGAACACGGCCTTCGTGCTGGCGCAGGACGAAAGCGCCGCCATGAAGGAGCCCGACGGCCCCTCGCAGACGCTGCTGATGTACTTCAACCAGTCGCTGCGCGGCCTCACGCCGGGCGCGCCGGTCGACTTCCGCGGCGTGGTGCTGGGCGAGGTGAAATCCATCGGCGTCGAGTTCGACCGCGCCGAGCGCGAGTTCCGCATGCCGGTGCTGGTGCAGATCTACCCCGACCGCCTGCGCCGCCGCGAAAGCGGTGCCGGTGCGCAGGCCACGGAGTCGCGCGCGACGCAGCAGGAACGGCTGCGCTTCCTGGCCGAGAAGGGCCTGCGCGCGCAGCTGCGCAACGGCAACCTGCTGACCGGCCAGGTCTACGTGGCGCTCGACTTCTTCCCGAAGGCGCCGCCCGCGAAGATCGACCTGTCGAAGAGCCCGATCGAGCTGCCCACCATCGCCAACGGCCTGGACGAGATCCAGTCGCAGGTGCAGGAAATCGCCACCAAGCTCAACAAGGTGCCCTACGAGCAGATCGCCACCGACCTGCGCACCACGCTGGCCACGCTCAACAAGACGCTCACCAGCACCGAGCAGACCGTCAGCCGCATCAACAGCGACGTGACGCCCGAGCTGGCCGCCGCCATGAAGGACGTGCGCAAGACCGTCAACTCGGCCGAACGCACGCTGGCCGACGACTCGCCGCTGCAGCAGGACATGCGCCAGACCCTGCGCGAGCTGACGCGCGCCGCCGGTTCGGTGCGCGTGCTGACCGACTACCTCGAACGCCATCCCGAATCGCTGCTGCGCGGCAAACCGGACGACAAGAAATGAAGACGACGACGACCTTCGCGCTCGCGGGCGCCGCCGCATTGCTGGTGCTGGCAGGCTGCGCGAGCAAGCCCGACAGCTACTACACGCTGGCCAGCCCGCCCGCGCTCACCGACGCCGCGCCGCGCACTCCTGATGCCGCCGCGCCGCTGTACATCGAGCTCGCGCCCGTGGCCGTGCCCGAGCGGCTGGCGCGCCCGCAGATGGTGGTGCGCCGCCCGACCGGCGGCGTGCAGGTCGACGTGCTCGAGCAGCACCGCTGGGCCTCGTCCTTCGAGAACGAGCTGCGCGATGCACTCGGCAGCGGCATCGCCAGCCGGCTCGGCGCGCTCGACGTCACGCAGGGCGGCCGCCAGACCTCGCAGCCCGTGTGGCGCGTGGCGGTGCAGGTGCGCCAGTTCGAGATGGTGGACGGTGGGCGCGTGGACGCCGGCTTCACCTGGACCCTGCGCCGCTCCGACGAGGCGCGCACGCTGGTGTGCCGGCTCGACGCGGGCGAAGCCACCGGCGGCGGCATGGACGCGCTGGCGCAGGGCGCGCAGCGCGTGACGGCCGCGGCGGCGGCGGCCATGGCGCGCAGCGTGAACGCGGCGCGGACGAACCCGGGCGCGACGGCGTGCGCGACCTGAGACTTTCACCTTTCCCCCACGGGGGAAGGCACCACGCCGTCATCCGATAGATCGGAGGCCCCATGGCACAGATCGGCAAGGCGCCCTGCGACGACACGCTGATCCTGCATGGGTCTCCATCTCCCACGGAAGAGGGCGCCTGCCCTGAAGCCTCCAAGCCCTGGGTGCTGGCCGCGGCCATCGTCGGTTCGAGCATGGCCTTCATCGACGGCACCGTGGTCAACGTCGCCTTGCCTGCCATCCAGGCCGATCTGCATGCCACGGCCTTCCAGGCGCAATGGGTGGTCGAGTCGTACGCCTTGCTGCTCGCGGCGCTGCTGCTGGTGGGCGGCGCGCTCGGTGACCACTACGGACGGCGGCGCATCTTTGCCATCGGTGTCGTCGTGTTCGCCCTGTCGTCGGTTGGCTGTGCACTGGCGGCCGACGTGCAGCAGCTCATCGCCGCACGCGCGATTCAAGGGATCGGCGGCGCGCTGCTCGTGCCCGGCAGCCTGGCGCTCATCAGCGCGTCGTTTCCTGAGAAGGAACGCGGGAAGGCCATCGGCACCTGGTCGGGCTTCAGCGGCATCACGGCGGCGGTGGGGCCGGTGCTGGGCGGCTTTCTGGTCGATCACTTCTCGTGGATCTGGGCCTTTCTCATCAACGTGCCGATGGCGCTGCTCGTGCTGTGGATCGTGCGCCGCCACGTGCCCGAGAGCAAAGGCGCCGCGGCGCGCGGCGGGCTCGACCTGTGGGGCGCGCTGCTGGCGACCGCCGGGCTGGGCGGCATCGTCTACGCCTTCATCGAAGCGCCCACGCAAGGCTGGCGTTCGCCGGCCGTGCTCGCGGCGTTGGTGATCGGTGTCGCGGGCAGCGTCGGCTTCGTCGTCGCCGAACGCCGGGCGCGCACGCCGATGCTGCCGCTGTCGCTGCTGCGCATCGGCAACTTCAGCGGCGCCAACCTGCTGACGCTGCTGCTGTATGCGGCGCTGGGCGGCGGGCTGTATTTCTTTCCGCTCAACCTGATCCAGGTGCAGGGCTACTCGGCCACGGTGGCGGGCGCGGCGCTGCTGCCGTTCATCTTCCTGATGTTCGCGCTCTCGGGCTGGGCCGGGCAGCTGGTCGACCGCTTCGGGCCGCGCGTGCCGCTGGTCATCGGGCCGGCCATCGCGGCCGTGGGCTTTGCGCTGTTCGCGCTGCCGGGCGTGGGGGCGAGCTACTGGAGCGGTTTCCTGCCCGCCGTGGTGGTGCTGGGTTTCGGCATGACGGTGACGGTCGCGCCGCTCACCACCACGGTCATGAACGCCGTGGGGCCCGACCTCGCGGGCGTGGCTTCGGGCGTGAACAACGCGGTCTCGCGCGCGGCAGCGGTGCTGGCGATCGCGGTGTTCGGCGCCATCATGGCCTGGGCCTTCGACGCGGCGCTGGCCGAGCGACTGCAGGCGATGGGCGCGTCGGACGAGGTGCGGGCCTTTCTTGCGGCCGAGCGCGACCGATTGGCCGCGGCCGGTGCGCCACCGGGTGCCGACGCGGCCACCGTCGCCGCCGTGAAACGCGCGGTGGCTGAATCGTTCGTCGCGGGCTTTCGTTGGGTGATGCTGCTGAGCGCCGGCCTGGCCGTGCTGAGTGCGGTGAGCGCCTGGCTGATGATCCGGCGCACGCCCGTGGAAAAGCCAGACAACAACAAGCCATGAGACAGGAGACAAACCACCGATGGAAGCAGCACAACCGGCCGTCGCGCCGCCGCACGTCGATGTCCTGATCGTCGGTGCCGGCCTGTCCGGCATCGGCGCCGCCTGCCACCTGCAGGCGCAGTGCCCGGGCCGCAGCTACGCGATCCTCGAAGGGCGCGAACGCAGCGGCGGTACCTGGGACCTGTTCCGCTACCCAGGCGTGCGTTCCGACTCCGACATGTACACGCTGGGCTACGTGTTTCGCCCGTGGACACAGGCCAAGGCGATCGCCGACGGCCCGTCGATCCTGCAGTACGTGCGCGACACCGCGCGCCAGCACGGCATCGACGACAAGATCCACTACCAGCACCGCGTGGTGCGCGCCGCCTGGTCAAGCGCGCAGGCCTGCTGGACGGTCGATGTGGAGCAGGGCCCCGACAAGCAGCTCGTTCAGTGGCGCTGCAACTTCCTCTTCCTGTGCAGCGGCTACTACCGCTACGAAGCGGGCTACACGCCCGACTTCGCCGGCATGGCCGACTTCCAAGGTCGCATCGTCCATCCGCAGCACTGGCCCGCCGACCTGGACCACGGCGGCCGGCGCGTGGTCGTGATCGGCAGCGGCGCTACCGCGATGACGCTGGTGCCAGCCATGGCCCAGACCGCCGCGCACGTCACGCTGCTGCAGCGCTCGCCGACCTACGTGGTGGCGCGCCCGGCCGAAGACCCGATTGCCAACCGCCTGCGGCGCCTGCTGCCGGCGATGGCCGCGTACCGCCTCACGCGCTGGAAGAACGTGACGCTGGGCATGCTGTTCTTCCGGCTCGCGCGGCGCAAGCCGGCGCGCGTCAGGCGCATGCTGCTGGGCGGCGTGCGCCACGCGCTCGGGCCCGGCTACGACGTCGCCACGCACTTCACGCCGCGCTACAACCCGTGGGACCAGCGCCTGTGCCTCGTGCCCGACGGCGATCTGTTCGCGGCGCTGAACGCGGGGCGCGCCTCGATGGTCACGGACCACGTCGACACCTTCACGCCCGAGGGCCTGCGGCTGAAGTCGGGCCGCGAACTCGAGGCCGACATCATCGTCACCGCCACCGGCCTCGAGTTGCAGGTGCTCGGCGGCATCGAACTGAGCGTGGACGGCCGCCGCGTCGACCCCGCAGCGACCTTCAACTACAAGGGCATGATGTACAGCGACGTGCCCAACCTGGCCTCGTCCTTCGGCTACACGAACGCCTCGTGGACGCTCAAGTGCGACCTGACCTGCGCCTACGTCTGCCGGCTGCTGAACCACATGCACAAGCACGGCTGGCGGCAATGCACGCCGCACAACGCGGGCCCCGACCTGTCGCCCGAACCGTGGATCGATTTCAGCTCGGGCTACGTGCAGCGCTCGCTCGACAAGTTTCCCAAGCAGGGCGCGCACACGCCGTGGAAGCTGCACCAGAACTACCTGCGCGACATCCTCCTGCTGCGCCTCGGGCGCGTGGACGACGGGGTGATGGCGTTCTCGAACCGCGCGGTTTGATCGCGGCCTGATCGCGTTGCGTGACGCGGCGATGTATAGCTCTGCTCAATACAACATCGAAGATTTTTGAATTGGATCGATGGCAGGCGGCGGTGATTTACTCCGCCCGGCGTTGCACTCGCACTGAAAAAACGGCGAGGCGGTGCCCGGGAATCACCCCACGACCCTGTGATGAGGAGACCTCATGAAGTCATCGATCCGTGCATCCCTGGCGGGCCTGCTGTTCGCAGCGCTGGCAGGACATGCAAGCGCTGCCTCGCTGGACGCTTTCGCGGCCACGCCGAACGCCGCCATCTCCGGCAACAACATCGAGAACCTGACGCAGTCGACGCCCGAGATGTGCGCGTCGGCCTGCCTGGGCGCGCCACGCGGCGCCTGGTGCGTCTCGTTCGACTACAACAAGACCGCCCAGAGCTGCGACCTGAGCGACAAGCGCGCCGCCGACGTGGGCGGGCTGAAGACCGACTACCCCGGCAACCCCTATGACCACTACAGCCTCAAGCCCGATCCGTTGAAGCCTTTCGCACGCACGCCCAATGCGGCCATCAGCGGCTACAACACCGAGGCCCTGCAGACCGTGACGCCCGCCGACTGCGCCAACGCCTGCACCGACGCGAGCCGCTCGTCGTGGTGCAAGTCCTTCGACTACCACAAGACCAACCAGCGCTGCGACCTCAGCGACAAGCGCGCCAGCGACATCGGCGGCCTGAAGACCGACTACGTCGGCAACCCCTACGACCACTACTCGCTGATCGCGGGCGAGGGCGTTCCCAACCCCGTGCCCGGCAACAAGCACATCCTGCTGATCGGCATCGACGGCCTGCGCGGCGACGCCGTCCAGTGCGCCGGCTGCGTGCAGACGCCCGCGATGTCGGCGCTGATTGCCGGCGGCGCCTTCCACGGCAACGTGCTGGCGGGCGGCACCAAGCAGGCGACCGTGAGCGGGCCCGGCTGGTCGTCGGTGTTCACCGGCTTCTGGGCCGACAAGCACGGCGTGACCTCGAACACCACCACCTTGCCGCTGAAGAAGACGCACGTGTTCGACCAGATCAAGGCGGCCTGGCCGACGGCCACGACGGCGGTGGTGGGCGACTGGTTCAACATCACCCACAACCTGCGCCCGGCGCTGGCCGATTTCGTGGTCGCCAACGCGGCCAAGAACTCGCAGCAGGCCACCGACGCGGTGAAAGGCTGGCTGAGCTGGAAGCACCCGCCGACGGCCATCTTCTACTACCTGCACAACGTCGACGTCCATGCGCCGAGCTACGACCCGCTCAATGCCTACTACCAGGGCAAGATCGCCGGCGAAGACCAGCAGATCCAGCAGGTGCTCACGGCGCTCACGTCGCGGCCGAACTACGCGAATGAAGAATGGCTGATCGTCGTCACCTCGGACCACGGCGGCACCGGCAGCAGCCACGGCGGACAGACGGCGGCCGAACGCAGCACGCTGCTGATCCTGAACAACAACCACCAGAACCCGCTCAAGCCCAGCTACTGCGTGGGCAGCCTCGGGGGTACCGCATTGACGCAGGTGGACGGCACGACGCCGCACATCCTGGACTTCCTGGGGCTGCCGAACACCACCGAAGGGCAGAAGCACCCGGCGTGCGGGAACTGAGGGCAGGCGAGTCCGGACGGGGCCGAAGGGGAGGGTAGCCCGCACGCATGCCGTGCGCGGCAGGCGAAATGCCTACCCTTCGGCGATCGGCGGGTTGAACCCGCACATAATCTCGCGTTTTCTTTTGTTCTGAATCTCTCAGGTAGCCACGCCGTGTCGAAGCCAACCTGCCCCTGGACTTCGACCAACCCTTCCCGGCTGTGGTGCGCCCGTGTTCGAACGCTATTACCGCGAGCTGCTGAGCTTTCTGTCCCGCAAGGTACCCGACCGCGCCACCGCGGCCGACCTGGCGCAGGAGAGCTACGTGCGGGTGTACGAGGCACAGCGCACGGGCAGCGTGGTGCGCGACCCGCGCGCGCTGCTGTACCGCACGGCCCGCAACCTCGTCACCGACCACCACCGCCGCACCAGCGTGCGCGCGGGCGGCGACACGGCGGCGTCCGATGACGCACCGCCCGACGCCGACGACTGCATCGGCCCGCCCACCTTCGAGCCCGACGCCATCCTGTCGTCCAGCCAGGGCATGGCGGCCATGGTCGAGACCATCGACCGGCTGCCTCCGCGCTGCCGCGAAGCCTTCGTGCTCTACAAGTTCGATGGCCTCTCGTATGCCGAGGTGGCTGCGCGCATGGGCATTTCGGTACGGACGGTCGAGATGCAGCTGCGCATCGCGATGGAGGCGTGCTGGGCGTGCCTGGAGCGGACCCGTGGTTCAGAGTGAGATGAGACGCCCCATTACAGGGTTTGACCACGCTCGTGCGTCTACCCCCATAAGAACGATCCCCACGTCATGACCCTCACGTCGCCACCGTCCGAAGAAGCCCTGCGCCTGCGACAGGACGTGCTGGACTGGTTCGTCCGCCGCCAGCGCGCGCACTGGAGCGCGTCCGACGAGCGCGCGTTCCAGGCCTGGCTCGGCGCCGATGCGCGCCATGGCGAGGCGTTCCGCGAATGGGAGTCGCGCTGGCGCGCCTTCGACGCGATCGCGCCCGAGACGGTCGCGGGCTGGCGCAGCGGCTTCGAAGGCCGCGCGCCCGCCGCACCCACGCGCCGCGGCTTCCTGAAACCGGCGGTCGTGCTGGGCGTTTCCGGCATGGCGGTCGGCGCCGGCTACCTCGGCTGGCACCACGTGCAGGCCCAGCCCGTGTTCGAACAGGCCTTCGCCACCCGGCGCGGGCAGCAGCTCGAAGCGCCGCTGCCCGACGGCTCCCGGCTGCGGCTGGACACCGCCACCCGCCTCGAAGTGCGCCTGTTCCGCGACCGCCGCGAGGTGACGCTGCTCGACGGGCAGGCGGTGTTCGCGGTGCAGTCCGATGCGAAACGCCCCTTCGACGTGCTGGCCGGTCCACTGCGCGTGCGGGTGGTCGGCACGCGCTTCGCCGTGCGCCACACCCCCGGCATGCCGGGCGCCGACGGCACGCGGGTGTCGGTGGAAGAGGGCAAGGTGCGCGTGGTGCGCCGGGCGCCGGATGCGACGAGCGAAGTCTTCCTCGTCGCTGGGCGCCAGGTGGAAAGCGATGCGCAGGGCCGGTTCTCCGCCGTCTCGGCCGTGCCGCGCGACGGCATCGCGCCCTGGCGCGAGCACCGCCTGAGCTTCGTCGACACGCCGCTGGCCCGCGCGCTGGCCGAGCTGGAGCGCTACGGCAGCACCGGCCTGGTGGTGAACGATCCGGCGGTGGCGGCCCTGCGCCTGAGCGGCACCTTCGACCCGCGGGACGCGCGCACGCTGCGGCGCGCCCTGGCCAGCGCCTTGCCGGTGCGGCTGAAGGACACCGGCCCGGTCGCGGAAATCCTGCCGGCCCCCTGAAACAAAAGAATCAAGAATTTCTCGCCGGCACTACGGGGATTCCGCCGGCTCGTGCGTCAGCCCAGATAGGAACCATTTGCATTCACTACCTGGAAGACGTTCGATGACGAAGCGCTTGAGAACAAAGATGACACCCGCGCCGCTGGCCCTGGCCGTTGCACTGGCCGTACTGGCGAACGCGCCCCTGATGGCCCGGGCGCAGGGCGCGCCCCAGCCGATCCACATCGCCGCCCAGCCGCTGGCCGAGGCGCTGAACGACTGGGCGCGGCAGACCCGCATCCAGCTGGTCGTGCAGCAGAGCCTGGTCGCGGGCAAGACCGCGCCCGCCATCTCGGGCAGCCTGACGGCCCGGCAGGCACTCGACCGTTTGCTGGCCGGCAGCGGCCTGGCGGCCACGATGGAAGGCAATGCGGCGGTCATCAAGACGGCGCCCGCCACGGGCGGCACGTCCACGCTGCCGGCGGTGACCGTCGTGGCCGACGGCGAGGAAAGCGCCACGGGCCGCGTGCAGGGCTATGTCGCCAAACGCAGCGCCACCGCCACCAAGACCGACACGCCGATCATCGAGACGCCGCAGTCGATCTCGGTGATCACGGCCGACCGCATCGAGGCCATCGGCGCCACCAACCTCAAGGACGCGCTGGGCTACACGCCGGGCGTGTCGACCACCACCTACGGCGCCGATTCGCGCTACGACTGGATCTCGCTGCGCGGCTTCGACGCCTATTCGCCGGGCTTCTACCTGGACGGCCTGCCGCTGCGCAACAACAGCACCTGGGGCGTGTGGCGCACCGAGAACTACGGCGCCGAGCGCATCGAGCTGCTGCGCGGCCCGTCGTCGGTGCTGTACGGCATGAGCGGCCCTGGCGGGGTGGTGAACGTGGTCAGCAAGCGCCCGACGGCGGAGCCCGTGCGCGAGCTGCAGCTGCAGGTGGGCGACCACGCCCGCAAGCAGGTCGCGGGCGATTTCTCGGGTGCGCTCGATGCCGACGGCAAGCTGCTGTACCGCATCACCGGCCTCGTGCGCGACGCGCAACTGCCGGCGGGCAAGGAGGCCGACGACCGCATGTACATCGCGCCCGCGCTCACCTGGAAGCCGTCAGGCGACACCACGCTGACCTTGCTGTCGCAGTTCTCGCGCACGCGCGGCGGGGTCTACACGCGCGCACGGCCACAGGTCGGCTCGCTCGATCCGACCGCGATCGGCACCACCATTCCCTCGAAGCTGTTCGTCGGCGAGCCCGGCTTCGACCGCTTCGACCAGGACCAGCAGATGGTCGGCTACCAGTTCGAGCACCGCATCAACGACACCTTCACGGTGCGGCAGAACGCGCGCTACGCGCACCAGAAGCTCGACTACACGGGCACGCAGCTGAAGGGCTTCATGACGCTGAACCCCGACGTGCCGAGCGACCCGCTCAACTTCCAGCAGATGTCGCGCAGCGTGTTCGGCAGCCGCGAGAACATCGGCGCCCTGGCACTGGACAACCAGCTGCAGGCCGATTTCCGCCTGGGCGAGACGCAGCACAAGGTGCTGGTCGGGCTGGACTACCAGCGCACGCGCATCGACCAGGTCACCTTCAGCGGCGGCAGCGCTTCGCCGTTGAACATCTACGCGCCGGTGTACGGCGGGCCGATCGAGCGGCCGGCGCCGTATTTCGACGGCATCACCCGGCTCGCGCAGACCGGCGTCTACCTGCAGGACCAGATCAAGTGGGGCGAGCGCTGGACGCTGACGCTGGGCGGTCGCTACGACACCGCCGACAGCACCGTGGACAGCCGCCTCGACGGCTCGCGCCAGCGCATGCGCGACCACAAGTTCACCAGCCGGGCCGGCCTGGTCTACCTGCACCCGAGCGGCTGGGCACCGTACCTGAGCTACTCGGAGTCGTTCGCGCCCACGGCCACCATCGACCCGGCGTCGGGCGACCCGTTCAAGCCCGAAAGCGGCAAGCAATACGAGGCCGGCGTGCGCTACCAGCCCCCGGGCAGCAAGGCGATGTACAGCGCCGCCATCTTCGACCTGCGGCGCAAGAACTACATCAGCTACGACGGCGAGTTCATGCCCAAGCAGACGGGCGAAATTTCGGTGCGCGGCCTGGAGCTCGAGGCCACGGCGGAGATCGCTTCGCGCCTGAACCTCACGGCGTCGTACAGCTACACGCCGCGGGCCATCGTCACGGCAAGCGCCAACACGAAAGAGATCGGCAAGCAGGCCACGGCCGTGCCGCGCCACCGGCTGTCGGTGTGGGTGGACTACCGCTTCGCCGGCGGCGTGAAGGTGGGCCTGGGCGCGCGCTACACAGGCTCGAACTACGGCGACGGCGAGGCCGCGTGGCCGAGCAAGGTGCCTGCGTCGACGGTGTTCGACGCCATGCTCGGCTATGACATCGACCGCTGGAGCCTGGCGCTGAACCTGCGCAACCTGACCAACAAGACGTACTTCGCGAACTGCGGCTACCGCAACTGCTACTACGGCTACCCGCGCACGGCGACGGCCACGGCGACCTACCGCTGGTAGGTCAGCGACGCTGTGCCATCAGGTGCCGCCCCAGCGCCTCGAAGGCCGGCAGCGTCACCGGGTCGTTCGCGGCATTGCCCGCGATCGGGTGCGAGGCGTAGCGCACGATCACCATCTCGGCCTTCGGGTCGATGTAGATGCGCTGGCCGTGCACGCCGCGCGCCATGTAGGCGCCGTGCTCGTTGTGCGTCACCCACCACATGTTGCGGTAGCTCCAGCCCTGCAGCAGCGGGTAGCCGCCCTTGACGAAGGCGGCCTTGTCGCCGCCGCGGCGGATGTCTTCGACGGCGGCCTTGGGCACGACCTGCCGGCCTTTCACGCGGCCGTCGTTGCGCAGCATCTCGCCGAAGCGCGCGAGGTCGCGCAGGCCGGTGTTCAGGCCGCCGCCCGCGAAGGGCGTGCCGATGGAGTCGACGGTGAAGTAGGCGTCCTGCTCGGCGCCCAGGTGGCGCCAGATGCGTTCCGAGAGCAACTGCGCCACGGTGCGGCCGGTGGCGCGCGCGATCACCCAGCCCAGCACGTCGGAGTTGACGGTCTTGTAGCCGAAGCCTTCGCCATGTTTGCCCTCGGGCTGCACGGTCTGCAGGAACTCGTAGTAGCTGCGCGGGCCGGTGTAGTCCTTCGGCTTGGGCAGCGGGTTGCCGGCCTGCGCATGGGCCCAGACCTCGGCCTTCGGGTCGGCGTAGTCCTCGCTGAATTTCAGGCCCGTGGTCATGTCGAGCACCTGGCGCACGGTGGCGTTGCCGAAGGCCGATGTCGCGAGTTCGGGCACGTAGTCGGCCACCGGCTTGTTGGCGTCGAGCGTGCCTTCGGCCACCAGCATCGCGCCCAGCGTGCCGACCACCGACTTGGTGACCGACATGGCGCCGTGCTGGCCATCGTCTTTCAGCACGCCGAAGTAGCGCTCGTAGACCACGCGACCGCGGTGCAGCACGAGGATGCCGTCGGTGTAGGTGGCGGCCAGCGATGCGTCCCAGGTCATGGGCGTCTTCGCATCGAGCGGCGTGAAGCGCAGCGTGTCGATGTCCTTGCGCAAGGCCTGGGGCAGGGCGGTGGGCGCACCGAGCCCGCGCGACACGTTCACGGTCGGCATCAGCTGGCGGAAATTCGACACGCTCCAGCGCAGTGCCGGAAACTGGAAATAGCTGCCGTCCTCGAAGCGCAGCGTGCGCTCGGGCGGCGGCGGCGAGCCGGTCATCCAGCCGAGCCGGGCGGGGTCGCTGGCGGCGGCATCGGGGTAGGTGGCATCGGCCGCGCCGGCCGACATCGCCAGGGTGGCGAGCGCGGAGCTCAGCAAAGCCTGGGCGCCAAGGCGGGTTCTGGAAGGGGCGAACATGGCAGTTCCGAAGCGAAGGACCGGCCCATTGTGGCCCGCGGCCCGGCCTGCGAACTTCTCACTGACAGCCGCGGCGCAGGTTGACAGGGCGCCGCTTCGGCTTTGATACTGAACCCTTCAGTTCATCATTCAACCCAAGGAGATTCCATGCAGAAGATCATTCCCTGCCTCTGGTTCGACGGCAACGGCGAGGAGGCGGTCAACTTCTACACCGCCATCTTTCCGAAGTCGCGCCTCACCGACACGCTGCTCTGGGGCGATGTGAATCCCGCCAAGAAGGGCAAGCTGCTCACCGCGACCTTCGAGCTCGACGGGCAGTCGTTCATGGTGCTCAACGGCGGGCCCGAGTACAAGATCACGCCGGCCATCTCGCTCATCGTGACCTGCGAGACGCAGGAGGAGGTCGACTACTACTGGGACAAGCTGCTCGAGGGCGGCGGCCAGCCCGTGCAGTGCGGCTGGCTCACCGACCGCTTCGGCGTGTCGTGGCAGGTCACGCCGATGCCGCTCATCCGCATGTTCCAGGACAAGGACGCGGCCAAGGCGGCCCGTGCGATGGCGGCCATGATGAAGATGATCAAGCTCGACATCGCCACGGTGAAGAAGGCCTTCGACGGGGAGTGACCCCCGCCGAGGCACTGATCAGACCAACCGGCCGATCGGCTTCTTGCGCCACACCAGGCGGTAGTACGCGGTCTGCAGCAGCAGCATCGCGCCGAAGGTCACCGGGTAGGCGACCCAGATCCCGTCCAGGCCCATGCCGAAATGGCGGCTCATGAGCCAGGCCACCGGCACTTCGACGCCCAGGATGCAGACGATCGAGATGAGTGTCGGCACCAGCACCGAGCCGCTGGCGCGCATGATCCCCGAGATCGCCGAGGCCATGCCGAACAGCACCAGGCTCCACAGCATGATGTGCAGCAGGTTCTGCGCGATCTCGATCACCGGTGCGCTGGTGATGAAGAAGCCCATCAGCGGACGCGAGAACAGATAGCCCAGCAGCACCAGCCCGCCCGTCAGCACGAGGTTCATGCCCAGCGCGGTCTGCACGATGGCACCCAGCCGGTTGGCGCGGCCCGCGCCGATGGCCTGCGCGCCGAGGATCGACGTGGTGATGGCGATCGAGATGGCCGGGAACTGCACGTAGGCCACCACTTGGTTCACCGCGCCGTAGGCGGCCGTGGCGTTGGAGCCGTAGCTGTTGACCATCGACAGCAGCACCACTTCGGCCAGCGCCACCACGATCATCTGCACGCCGGTGGGCACGCCGATCTTCAGCACGGCCTTCAGCAGGTGCGGCTGGATGCGCAGGCAGCGCACGAACTCCGCGTCGGGCGCGAGCGGGCTCTTTTTCTGCCGCAGCCGGAAGCCCAGCCACGTGGTCGCGACCGCGAACGACAGCACCGAGGCCCACGCGCCTGCCGCCACGCCCAGTTGCGGCAACCCGCCCCAGCCGCGGATGAGCGCGGGCGTGACCACCAGGCCGATGGCCGTGGAAATCAAGAGCGTCAGCAGCGGCGTGATGGTGTCGCCCACGCCGCGCAGCATGGCGGTGGCCAGCAGGAACAGGAACACGCCGGGCATCGCGATCAGCATGATGCGGGCGTAGCGCGTGGAGTCGGCCAGCACGTCGGGCGGCGTGCCCAGCATGGCCAGCATCGGTGTGGTGAACAGGCCCCCGAACACCGCGATCGCCAGCCCCAGCAGCAGGCCCACCGTGAGCGTGGTGCCCGCCACCGCCTTGGCCTTGGCCGCGTCTCGCGCGCCCCAGGCCTGGCCGATGAGCACCGAGGCACCGGCGCCCAGGCCGATGATGAAGGCGATGAAGAAGAACATCACCGGGAAGAAGCTCGACACCGCCGCCAGCGCGCTCACGCCGAGCATCTGCCCGACGTAGACGTTGTTGATGGTGCCGGAGAGCGACTGCAGGATGTTGCTGAGCAACATCGGCGCCAGGAAGAACAGGAACACCTTCCACAGCGGACGCGGCGCACCCACCGGCGCCACGGGCACGCCGCGCAGTCCGCTCGGGTTGCCGGGGCTGGTGGAGGTGGTGCTGCTGCTGTCGGGCGCCGCGCTCATGCAGCACCCCAGCCACCGGCCGACAGCTTGTGCAGGTGCACGCGCAGGTCGGTGGGCCAGGGTTCCACGAGGTCGCTGAAGCGCTGATGCTCGCCCGCGAACAACGCGCGCGTGGCTTCCTCGAAGCCGGGCAGGTTGCCTGCGATGGCGGTCATGAAGCGGTAGGTGGCTTCACGCGCGGCGCGCACCGTGTCGCGGTCGGCGTGCACGTGGCGTGCGTCGTCCACCAGCTTGCGCAGCGCCACCGAGGCGCCGCCCGGCTGGCGGCCGAGCCAGTCCCAGTGGCGCGGCAGCAGCGTGACTTCGCGCGCCACCACGCCCAGGCGCGGACGGCCGACGCCGCGCGGCGCGTCTTCGTGTTTCTCGGCTTCGAGCGCGGAGGTCTCGATGGCCTTCGGGTCGCGCAGGTCGACATCGAGCTGCTCGCCGGTCTGGTCGTCGAACACGAGGCAGGTGGCGGCGTCGCCGCGCTCGCGCAGTTGCGTGAGCACCTGGGCCTTGGTGCCGGCGGCGACGCGCTGGAAGCCGGCAAACGCAGTGAATGTGGTCGGTAGTTCGTCGGGTGACATGCAAATTCTTTTTGGGTTGTCGATCCGGGCGGAACGAAACGAGGTTCGTAATCTACCCGCAGGACGGTTCAGGCGTGCGGCGTGTCGTGATCGCACAGCACCCGCAGCGCGGCATGGAGGTCTGGCAGGCGTTGCGGGTCCAGCGATTTCACGGCATCGACGCAGATCGCTTCGACGGTGGTGATGGCGGCTTGCATCAACTTCCTTCCGCCGCTGCGAATATTCGCATGGCGCCGGGGGTCGCCATCTGTTCCCGTCGTGCGCTCGGCCAAGCCGGTCTTTTCGAGCAGCACCATCTTGCGGATGAGCGCCGACATTGGCAACCCCAGCGTGTGCGCGAGCTCGGCCATCGGCATGGCGCCGCTGCCGCCCCGCAGCAACAGGTGGAGCAGGGTGAAGTCGTCGTAGTCCAGTCCGTGGAAGGCGCCCAGGTCCTCGTTGAGTTTCAAGCTCAGGCTGGCGTGGGCGCGGCCGAGGTCGAGGCAAAAGCCCAGTGCGTCGGTGCTCATGGCGTGTTGTAGCCCTTGTCAGTGGTGCACTGGAGTTCCTCGCGCCAGAGCTCCAGCAGCTTTTCCAGTTCCGCCGCGCGGTCGAAGGCGGGGTCGTCGCGCTCCTTCACCCGGTCGATCACCTCGAAACCGAAGTGCGTCGCGCCCTGCGCCATCCAGTCGCGCTGCAATGCCTTGTTGCGGTGCGAGCGCAGGTTCAACTCGAAGCGGGCGCGGTTCATGGCGCCTTCGACGTCGAGGCTGCCGGCCACGTAGACGCGGCCGTCCGTCAGGTTGCGGATGACGAAGACGCCGGCGGGGCGCACGCTGTCCTTGTATTGCTTGACCAGGGTACGCCTGGTGTGGGGAGATGGATTCATCTCCAAATATTACCCGGGCAAAATATAAAATACAATATACCCGGGTAAAAATAGATTCACTCGGCGCGCAGCCGATGCCAGCCGCGCAGCACCCGCCGGTGCACCGCACGCACGATCCGCCAGGGACGGCTTTCGCGCACCCGTGTCAGCACCTGGTCCTTCCAGCCTTTCCAGCGCGGGTACCAGCGGGCGAACCAGGCCAGCCGCATCAGCGAGCCCTCGACCAGCTGGAAGATCCGCGCGACCACGGCCGTGCCGGCGAGCTTGGCCAGCAGCAGCACGGCCATGCCACTGAACGCGTGGCCGCGGCCGAACAGGAACAGCGCCAGCAGCTTTACCGGAAAGAGCAGCAGCATCGGCACGAAGAACGCCAGCAGCGCGCCCCAGGGCGGCAGCGCGCGCAGCAGGTTCTCGAGCCGCGCCCAGAAGGGCAGGCGCGCCAGCCGCGCGACCAGCGCCGCGAGCGGGGCCCAGCCCCATTCCTCGAACAGCAGCACCGGCACGAGGATCGTGGTGGCAACGGCGCGAAACAGGGCGCGCAAGGCGCGCACGAGGGGGTTGTGCATGCGCGAAGGGTATACGCACACGGCCGCGCGCCGCCGGCACCTTGCGGACCCGGCGGCGCATCGTGCGAAAAGGCGGCGTTTGCGCGCCTTTCTATTTGCGGCCGACGCTGCTGTCTTCCGCGGGCCGGAAGAACAGATATTCGCCCCGGCCCAGTTCGGGCGTGACCTCGTAGCCGCTGCACCGCGTGACGTTGCACTGGATGATCACGACGCGCGGCCAGATGGTGGCCGAGGTCGGAAACCCCGGCATGTACTGCGGCACGTGCCAGACGCCGTAGTCGCCCACCGGCTCGGCGTTTTCCGTGCCGCTGGCGTTCTGCAGGCCGCTGCCCATGGGCATCCGCTCGATGCGGATGATCGGCGTGGCGGCGACCGACGCCGTCGCCACGCAACAGGCGGCCAGCCAGAGAGGAACGGTCCTGGTGTTCATGGTGATGGACTCCAGAGCCGACCTCATTGCGCGTCGGCCGGTGCCGAAGCCACCTCGTCAGCCGGCAGGCGGCGCGTGATGCGCGCTTCCAGGATGTCCGGCTGCGAGGCCACGGCGCTCGCCATGACCGGTGCCGGCTCCGCCGCAGGTGCCGCGGCTTCTTCGGCGGGCGCTGCGGCCACGGGGGCCGGTGCCACCTCCGGCGCAGACACCGGGACGGCGGTCGCGGCCGGTGCCGGTTGCGGTGCCGGCTGTTCCTGCGCCGGGGCTGCCATGGGCATCGCCTCGACCAGCGTGGCCGGTGCGGCGGGCTGCTGCACCGCCACGACCGGCGCGGGGGCCGGGGCCGGCGCCAACGCGACAGGCGCTGCAGGTGCCACGGGCGCCACCGGCTGGGGCACGGCCACCGCCACGGGGGCTGGCGCAGGTGCTGGAGCCGCGGCCACGGGCGCTACCGGCGCCGCCGGACGCGCCGCCACGGGCGCGCCGGCCGAGGAGGCCTGCGGTCCGAACGCGCTCACGCGTTCTTCGGCGGTCATCGACTGCGGGCACTTCGAGCCGGTCATCTCCAGGGCCGCCTGGGCTGCCGGGTCCATGCAGTCCATGGCCAGCGACGCTGCCTTCATGCCCTTGTTCCAGAGCTCGCGGCTCATCTTCAGGCGCTTGCAGTGCTCGTCCGTCCAGGTGGTGCCGAAGCTCAGCCCGACCCCTGCGCCGTTGGCGCTGGCGCTGGTGCTGCCCATGCAGGTGTCATTGCTGGTCGTCAGGTTCGGGCCGCTCACGGAGGGCACGTTCTTGACGGTGTAGCTGCCACGGTAGTCGACGGTGCTGGTCGTCGCGCCCGTGTTGTTGATGTTCTGTGTGCTGTTGCTGTCCACCGTGGCCCGGGAGGTGACTTCCGAGGGGGCGGAGCTGTTGAAGTTCACCGCCTGGGTGTTGCCCTGGGCGTTGGTGGTGGCTGAACTCTGCGACTGGTTGTTGGCGCCACCCGCCGTGGTCTGCGCCAAGGCGCCGGCGGACAGGCCCAGCAAGGTCAGGGCAATCAATGTTTTCATTTTTTCGACTCCTTTGGGAAGCAGGGGAGGGGCGTGCCCCTCCCCGTTTCTGGTCCAACAACCGATGGTCCGGATCGCTCAGGGAGCGTTGGCCGTTGCGCCGGAGATCGCGCCACCGGCGGTGCCGCCACCGTTGCTGAAGCCCGCTGCGTTGCCCACGGCGAAGTTGATGACGCCCGTGGAACCGCCGGTCGAGCCCGACGTGGCCGAGGTCGTCGTGCCGTTGACGATGCCGTTGACCGCGCCCGAATTGGCGCTGAAGCCGGCCGTCGTGCCCGAGGTGCGCGTCACCACGGCCAGACCGCCGCCAGGACCTGCAGCGGTGGCTGCGGTGTTGTTGGTGGTGGAGCCGGCTGCGCCGCCTGCAGAGCCGCTCACGGGGTTGGCACCGCCGCCGGCGTAGTTCGCATTGGCGCTCGAGGTCGCATTGGCCTGTGCATTCGCACCGCCTGCAGCCACGCCGTTGCCGGTCGTTGCTGCCACGCTGGTCACGCGTCCTTGCGTGGTGGCCGAGCCGCTGGCGGTGGCGCCGCCGACGCGCAGGAAGGCATTGCCTGCTGCGCCGCCCGCCGCGTTGGCCGTGGCCGACGAGGTGGAGCTGGCTGCGTTGTAGCTCAGTGCGCTGCCCGTTCCGGAGCTGGCGGCGACCGAGCCTGCCGAGCTGGAGGAACCGGTCGTGGTGTTGGTGACGGCGAGCGCCACGCTGCTGCCGGTTGCGGTCCCGATGCCAGCCACGAGAACCACTGCCATGGCGATAAGAGTCTTCTTCATGATGCTTCCTCGATAGTGTTGAAACGAACCCGATCGCCGGGGAATCCGGCCATCAGCGACGGTCAGCGAGCACGGATTGAATGGATTCCGTTGCGACCGGGATGCAGTTTCAGCGGGGGGAAGGGATCGAAAAATGCCTCAGGCTGGGTAGTGCAAGGCTATGGCGAAAGCAATGCCCGGCCGCGTTTTCGGCGCGGGCGGGGGACCGGTTTCCGGCCCTGTTTCCCTCGTGGCCACTATCACTTTCGTTCACAATCTGGCAATATTGCAACCGAAAGAAACCAAGGTAATCAAAAAAGCCGATAGCCGGAAAAAGAGTAGAAATCGATTAACTTTTGTTCACGAAGTCGCGACTTTTATCTGTGACAAGGGGGCTTAAATGGAAAACGATCTCGACATTTCATTGACCGATGTCGGTGGTGGCGCTAGGAAATTCTCCAATCCCGGCCAGTTCGGTGGGCTGCTGGCGCCCTCGGCGGATACCCTGCCGTGGCCGGACTACCTCACTGGCCAGGAAACCAAGCCCGTTCGTGTCCTGCTCGTCGACGACGACCCCTTTGTCCGCCGTGTCATCGCCCAGGAACTGCTGGGTGATCTGCGCATCCAGCTCGAAGGCCAGGCCGGCTCCCTGCGCGAGGGAAGGCGCCTCTTGATGCAGCATGAATTCGACGTGCTCATGGTCGACATCCGCCTCGGAGACGGCAGCGGATTCGAGCTCATCGAAGAGGCCAAGAAGCACCGCAGCGCCGCCGAGATCATCGTCATTTCCGCGCTGGAAGACGAGCCCCAGGTGCTGCATGCCTTCGAGCTCGGCGCCTCGGGTTACCTGGTGAAGAACGCCTGGTTTCAGAGCTATGCCCAGGCCGTGTTGCAGGTGGTGAATGGCGGGGCTGCCATCACCCCCCGGCTGGCGCGCCGGCTGCTCGTTCACCTGGACCACCAGCGCGCCAATCCGAGCCCGGTGCGCCCGCCGGACAGCAAGGCGACCCTGTCGGCACGGGAGCGCGAAGTGTTGCGACTTGTAGCCACGGGATATGTGACGGAAGAGATCGCCCTGCAGCTCACCATCAGTGCCCAGACGGTTAACGCGCACGTCAAGAACATCTACCGCAAGCTGCACGCCCACACCCGCGCGCAGGCCGTGAGTTTCGCCTCGCACCGGGGGCTGCTCTAGGGCGCGCTTCGGGCGCGCCGCGTTCGCAGCGGAGCCACCCATGCGCGCGCCCGCGCCCCCGCTCCCGCCGTATTTCCTGGAGGACCAGTTCGTGTGGCTTTCGATCGCCGCCTGGTGTGTGCTCCTGATCTGGCTGTGGCCGCGTGCCTCGCGCCAGCGGATGCTGCTGTGGGTGGGGCTCGCATTCGCGCTGCACCTGACACCGGTGGTAGGGCAGGTGATTCGCGCGACCTCGGCGATCACCACGCTGGGTACCGAGGTGCCGGCCGCCTTCTGGGCCCTGCAGGGGGTGAACGTCGCCGTGCTCTGCATGATCGTGGCCACCTGGTATTTCACGCGGCGCCGTCTCGTGCGCTACCGCCAGGCGCAGGCCGTGCTCGCCGAGCGCCGCCGCATCGCCAGCGACCTGCATGACGGCGTCGGTTCGCGGCTGGTGGCCCTCATGGCCAGCTACGACCCGCGCTCCGCCGACGCCCGCGAACTGTCGATGGCCCTGCAGGCCTGCCTGCTGGAGCTGCAGCTGACGGTCGACTCCCTCGACGACCAGGCCGACACCAGCATCGGCGAGCGCCTGGGCCACTTGCGTTACCGGCTGCAACCGGCGTTCGACCGGCTCGGCATCACGCTCGTGTGGAACGTGCAGGACGTGGTGCTGGCGCCGCCGCTGTCGCCCGAGGCCGCGATGCAGCTGTGCCGCATCGCGCAGGAGGCCTTGTCGAACGTGCTGCGCCATTCGCAGGCGACCCGCGTGGAAGTGCGCTTCGGCCCGCGCGAACGCTCGCACGGCCTGGTGCTCGAAGTGCTCGACGACGGCCGCGGCCTGGATGCGACGGCCGGCGAACCGGGCGGCAAGGGCCTGCGCAGCATGCGCGAGCGCGCCGACGCGCTGCACGGCGAGCTGGCCATCATGGACGCGGCGCCGCACGGGCTGCGCATCCGGCTCGTGATGCCCGGCGAAGTGCTGCCGCAGTCGGCGGTCGCGGCGCCGGCCGAGAGCACGTTGTAACCATCCCGCACCGGTGCCCGGCGGGGGGCCTCGTCGCCTATGGCAAACTTCCGCGCTTTGCCAGGGACGCGCTCAAGACATGCAGAAAATCATTCGCCAGCTCGCCGTTGAAATCAAGGTCGGCGAGCACCAGGTGAAGGCCGCCGTCGAACTGCTCGACGAAGGCGCCACGGTTCCGTTCATTGCCCGCTATCGCAAGGAAGTCACGGGCGGCCTCGACGACATCCAGCTGCGCGAACTGGAAGCCCGGCTGTCTTACCTGCGCGAACTCGAAGACCGCCGCGTGGCGGTGCTCAAGGCCATCGACGAGCAGGGCAAGCTGACCCCCGAGCTGCGCGCCGCGATCGAATTCGCGCCCACCAAGCAGGAACTCGAAGACCTGTACCTGCCGTTCAAGCAGAAGCGCCGCACCAAGGGCCAGATCGCCCGCGAATTCGGCATCGAGCCGCTGGCCGACAAGCTGCTGGCCGACCCCACGCTCGACCCGGCCGTCGAGGCCAAGGCCTTCCTGCAGCCCGCCACCACGCTGGACGACGGCAAGCCGGGCCCCGATTTCTCCACCGTTCCCCTCGTGCTCGACGGCGTGCGCGACATCCTGTCCGAGCGCTGGGCCGAAGACGCCGTGCTGGTGCAGCGCCTGCGCGAATGGCTCTGGAACGAAGGCCTGCTCAAGTCCACCCTGATGGCTGGCAAGGACGAGAACAACGCCGACATCGCCAAGTTCCGCGACTACTTCGACTACGACGAACCCATCGGCCGCGTGCCTTCGCACCGCGCGCTGGCCGTGTTCCGCGGCCGCGCGCTCGAGGTGCTCGACGCCAAGCTCGTGCTGCCCGTCGAACCCGAGCCGGGCAAGCCCAGCATCGCCGAAGGCAAGATCGCGCTGCATCTGGGCTGGAGCCACGCCGCCCGCCCGGCCGACGACCTGCTGCGCAAGTGCGTGGCCTGGACCTGGCGCGTGAAGCTGGCCCTGTCGACCGAGCGCGACCTGTTCACCCGCCTGCGCGAAGACGCCGAAAAGGTCGCCATCAAGGTGTTCGCCGACAACCTGCGCGACCTGTTGCTGGCCGCCCCCGCCGGCCGGCGCGTCGTGATGGGCCTGGACCCGGGCATCCGCACCGGCGTGAAGGTGGCCGTGGTCGATTCGACCGGCAAGCTGGTTGAGACCGCCACCGTGTTTCCGCACGAGCCGCGCAAGGACTGGGAAGGCTCGCTGCACACCCTGGGCAAGCTGTGCGCCAAGCACGGCGTGAACCTGATCGCCATCGGCAACGGCACCGCCAGCCGCGAAACCGACAAGCTGGCCGGCGACCTCATCAAGCTGCTAGCCAAGATGGCCGCGCAGGCCGGTGCGCCCGAAATGACGGTCGACAAGGTCGTGGTGAGCGAAGCTGGTGCCTCCGTGTATTCCGCCAGCGAGTTCGCCTCGCAGGAAATGCCCGATGTCGACGTGAGCCTGCGCGGCGCCGCCTCCATTGCGCGCCGCCTGCAGGACCCGCTGGCCGAGCTCGTGAAGATCGATCCCAAGAGCATCGGCGTGGGCCAGTACCAGCACGACGTGAACCAGAGCGAACTCGCGCGCACCCTGCAGGCCGTGGTCGAAGACTGCGTGAACTCGGTGGGCGTCGACCTGAACACCGCCAGCGTGCCGCTGCTCAGCCGCGTGTCCGGCCTGTCGGCCAGCGTGGCCAAGGCCGTGGTGCGCTGGCGCGAGGCCAACGGTGCGTTCTCCACCCGCAAGCAGCTGCTCGACGTGACCGGCTTCGGCCCCAAGGCCTTCGAGCAGAGCGCCGGCTTCCTGCGCATCCGCGACGGCGCCGACCCGCTGGACATCACCGGCGTACACCCTGAAACGTATCCGCTGGTCGAGCAGATCATCGTCAAGACCGGCAAGCCCATCGCCGAGCTGATGGGCCGCGCCGACATGCTCAAGACCCTCAAGCCCGAGCTGTTCGCCAACGAGAAGTTCGGCGTCATCACGGTCAAGGACATCCTGGGCGAACTCGAGAAGCCCGGCCGCGACCCGCGCCCCGACTTCAAGGTGGCGCGCTTCAACGACGGCGTGGACGACATCTCCGACCTCACCGAGGGCATGATCCTCGAGGGTACCGTGAGCAACGTCGCCCAGTTCGGCGCCTTTGTCGACCTGGGCGTGCACCAGGACGGCCTGGTCCACGTGAGCCAGCTGAGCCACAAGTTCGTCAACGACGCCCGCGAAGTCGTCAAGACCGGCGACATCGTCAAGGTCAAGGTGATGGAAGTGGACGTGGCCCGCAAGCGCATCGGCCTGTCGATGAAGCTCGACGCCGCCCCCGCACGCCGCGACGGCCCGCGCGACAACCGCTTCGAAGGGGCAGGGCGCGGCCAGCAGCAGCAAGGCCGACGCGACAACTCGCCGCAGCCGGCGGGGCAGATGGCGAGTGCGTTTGCCAAGTTGCAGGGGTTGCGCAAGTAAGCCACCCGCGGACCGCACGTTTCTTGCAGACACCGCCGGCATGAAAGCCCTGCGCATCTACGCCGGCCCTGCGGCCCGCCAGCACATCGAGCAGCACGGCCTGCGTCCGCAGGACGTGCGCACCGTCCCCGGCGCGGCCGGCGGGCCCAAGGGGCTGATCCTCGGGCCGCTCGATCGCTTCATCTTCGGGCGCTGGCTCACGCAGTCGAGCCAGCCGGTGGACCTGGTGGGTGCGTCGATCGGCGCGTGGCGGCTGGCGACGGCCTGCCTGTCGGACCCGGAGGCGGCCTTCGGGCGCTTCGAGCACGACTACGTGCGCCAGCAGTTCGAGGTGCCGCCGGGCCAGAAGCGGCTCAGCCCGCACCAGCTCAGCGAACGTTTCGCGGAAAGCCTCGACACCTTCTATGGCGGACGCATCGGCGAGGTGCTGGGCCATGCGCGCTACCGGCTGCATGTGGTGACCTCGCGCGGGCGCCACATCCTGGGGCGCGAGGGCAGGGCGCGCACGCCGGTCGGCTACCTGGGCGCCTTCGCGAGCAACAGCCTGCACCGCAAGAGCCTGGGCGCCTGGCTGGAGCGCTGCGTGTTCTCCACGCCCGGCGCGGCCTTGCCCTTCGGCACGACCGACTTCCGCACGCGCCAGCACGCGCTGAGCGAGGCCAACTTCAATCGCGTGCTGCAGGCCTCGTGCTCCATTCCGTTCCTGCTGGCGGCGGTGCACGACATTCCGGGCGCGCCGCGCGGCGCCTACTGGGACGGCGGCATCACCGACTACCACCTGCATCTGGACTACCAGCCGGCCGACGAAGGCATCGTGCTGTACCCGCACTTTCAGCAGGCCGTGGTGCCGGGCTGGCTCGACAAGGGGCTGCGCTGGCGCCACAAGTCGACGCGCTTTCTCGATCGCATGGTGGTGCTGGCGCCGAATCCCGAATGGGTGAAGACGCTGCCGCACGGCAAGCTGCCCGACCGCAAGGACTTCATCCGCTTCGCGAACGACGCGCAGGCCCGCATCGCGGCCTGGGGCCAGGCCACGCGCGAGGCGACGCGGCTGTCGGACGAGTTCGAAGCCTGGCTCGGCGACGACGGGCGCTCGCGCGACATCCTGCCGCTGTGAATCCAGCTTGTCCCGTCGGGGACAAACCCTGAGCGCCCGCGCAGGAGCGCGCTTCGAGAATGGTCCGATCCATGCCATCCGAAGGGTTCCCGACCATGCCGCACGCCACGCTCTCCCGCCGCCGTTTTTCCCTTGCCACCGCGGCCGCCGCTGCCAGCCTGGCCGCACCGTCTTTCGCGCAGAGCGCCTGGCCGAACAAGCCGATCCGCATCGTCGTGCCCTATACGCCGGGCGGCTTCACCGACCAGATGGCGCGGCTGGTGCAGGCGGGCCTGCAGACACGCCTGGGCCAGCCGGTGGTGATCGACAACAAGCCCGGCGCCAACAGCCTGATCGGCGTCGATGCCGTGGCCAAGGCCGCGCCCGACGGCAGCACCTTCGGCGTCGTCATCGCGGCCTACACGGCCAACACCACGCTGTACCCCAAGCTGCCCTACGACCCGCGCAAGGACCTCGTGGGCGTTTCGCTGATGGGGGTGTCGCCGCTGCTCGCGGCGGTCAACAACGACGCGCCGTTCAAGACCGCGCGCGAGCTCATCGACTACGCACGCAAGCATCCCGGCAAGGTGAGTTTCGGCTCGTCGGGCAACGGCTCGGCCGCGCACCTCACGAGCGAGCTGTGGAAGTCGCTCACGCAGACCTACATGATCCACATCCCGTACCGCGGCGCGGTGCCTGCGCTGACCGACCTGATGGGTGGGCAGATCCAGCTGTTCTTCGACGCGCCCACGGGCCTCATCAACCAGGGCAAGGCCGGCAAGGTGCGGCTGATCGGCGTGGCCGGCGACAAGCGCCTGCCGGCCGTGCCCGACGTGCCCACCTTCATCGAGCAGGGCTTCGCGGGCTTCACCGGCAGCACCTGGGCCGGCATGCTGGCGCCGGCGGGCACGCCGCGCGAGATCGTCAAGCGCATGTCGGAAGAGGTGGCGCGCATCATCAAGAGCGACGAGACGCGTGCCAAGCTCGATGCCATGGGCACCTTTCCGGCGGGCAGCACGCCCGAGGAGTTCGACGCCTTCATCGCCTCAGAGACCACCAAGTGGGGCAAGGTGATCCGCACGGCGGGCGTCAAGCTCGACTGAGCACGTCGGCGCTGTTTCAGGGCGCCAGCACCAGCACCTTGAACTGGCTGGGCACGATGCGCATGCCCACGATGTTGCAGCGGTTCTGCACCGCCAGGCTGGTCATGCGCGTGCAGGGCGTGCCCTTGAGCAGCACCGTGAACGCGCCGGTGATGTGGCGCGACGGCCCCATCACGGTCTGCGACACCACGCCCATCAGCACGCCGGCGTTGTCGCCGTTGGTGATCGGGGTGGTGGTCGCCATGTTGTGCACGGGCGTGCCGCCGTACAGGATGTTCCAGGCGTTGGGCAGGGCCGTCGGCCCGAGCGCGATGTTGGGGTAGGGCACGGGCAGTGCGGGCGGTGTCTTGCAGACATCGGGAAACGCGAGGTCCATTCCCATCATCTGTGCATTGGCGAACATGGTTCTGGCTCCTTTCGGTATCAACCCATGTGGATCTGTTCGGCGTCGACCTTCACCAGCGCCTGGCTGGTGACGAAGGTGTTCTTGGCGTGCAGCCGCAGGCTTTGCGCCGCCTGCATGTCGATCTGGCCCGCGCGCACCTGCTCGACCTCTTCGGTGAGGCGAAAGCTCGAGCGCGTGAGCAGGCTCAGGCGGTCGAGCACGGTCTCGAGCGTGCGGCCCACGAAGCGGGCGACCAGCGTGGTCACGCGCACCTCGGCGCCGCGGTAGGCCATGTCGGTGATGTCGACGCTCGCCTTGTCGGCCTGAAGCGCGAACATGGACGCCTGCAGCGCGATGCCGCCGCGCCGCGAGCGGATCGTGAGGTCGCCCTCCGCCACGAGCTGCGACTGGCTGGGGTCGGCCTGCGTGACGACGGCGATCAGGAACAGCTGCTCGCGCTGCGGCCCGGCCACGAGCACGACGTCGCCCACGGCAGGCTGCAGCAGGCAGCTTGCGGCGCGCGGGCAGTGCCAGGGCGCGCCGCCCGACTGCGGCTCGACGACGAAGCGGCCGTCGGACAGCGATTGCACGACGGTGCCGAGCGCGCTGCCGGTCCAGGCCGGTGCGGCGACCGCAGGCAGCGGCTTGCGCAGCAGTGCGTGCATCTCGGTCTCGGGCGTCTCCGTCGACGGCGAAACGGGTTCGCGTAGGGCTCGGTGGTTCATGGCAGGGTGTCCTGTGGATCGGGCGGCAGCGGCCGGCCGAAGGTGTCGCGGCCGGCGCGCTGCGGGCGGCTCGCGCGGGCGGCGGAAAAGCGTTCGGCCTCAAACAGCGCCGGGTCGCTGTCGAGCACGCCGAGGCGGTCGCTCCAGCGCACGCCGGTTTCGATCGCCCGGTGCATCTGGGTGCGGTGGAAGGTGGCGCCGCGCAGGTCGGCATCGCCGAGGTCGGCGTAGGAGAAATCCGCGTACACGAGGTGGCTGCGAGCGAACGCGGTGCGGCGGCAGCTTGCGCGGTGGAACACGCACTGTTCGAGCCGCGCGTCCGACAGGTCGGCGTCGTCGAGCCGGGCACTCACCCACAGGCTCTGGTCGAAATGCCCGCCGCGCGCATCCGCCCGGCGCAGGTCGGCTTCGGGAAACAGGCACTGCGGCGCCTGCACGCCCGACAGCACCGCGCCTTCGAGCTTCGCGCCCTTGAAGTTGCACTGGCTCAGGCGCGCGCCGGCGAAGTTGCAGCCCGTGAGGTCGGCGTCGATGAACTGGCACAGATGAAACGACTGCGCCGAGAAGTCCTGCCCCGCGAGGTCGGCCTCGCCGAAGATCACGTTGTGGAAGCTTGCGCCCTTGAAGTGCGTGCCGCGCAACGCCGCGCGGTAGAAGACGGTGGTGTTCAGCGCCGTGTCGTCGAAGCGCGTGCCGTCGAGGCGGCATTCGCCGAACACCGACTTCGTGAGGTCCGCGCGCCCGAAGCACGCACCGTCGAGCGTGCTCTGGTGAAAGGTGGCCTGGCCCGCCTGCGCCGCGCTCATGTCGACGCCGCTCAGGTCGGCTTCGGAGAAGACAGCGTGGGCCATCGCCGCAGATTGCAGGCGCGCGCGGGGCAGGGCGCAGCGGTGGAAGGCGGCGTGTTGCAGGTCGGCGGTGTCGAGCACCGCGTCGTCGAAGCGGCAGCTGTCGAACACCGATTCGCCCAGCCGCGCGCCGCGCAGGTTCGCGCGGCGGAAATCGCAGGCGCCGAAGCTGCCGCCGCGCAGGTCCATGCCGTCGAAGTCCATGCCCTGGAAGTCCTGGTCCTGGATGTGGTCGCCGCCGCGGATCTTCGCTGCCAGCTCGGCCGGCGTCATCGGGCCGGGCCCGCGGCGCGGCGCGGGAGGGTCTTGGCCTGTTCGAGGTGCGCGCCGTGCGTGTCGGTCACGCTGTCGATCAGGGTCTGCGAGACGTCGGCGCGGAACAGGTTGGCCTCGCGCAGGTCGGTGCGCACCAGGCGGGCTTTCTGCAGGCTGGCATGCATGAGGTTGGCGCCGCGCAGCGAGGCCTGCGTGAAGTCGGCGCGGATGAACAGGCTCTCGGGCGCATCGCAACCGCTGAGGTCCGCGCCCGTGAGGCTGCAGGCCGACAGGTCGCAGGTGTCGAGCGTGGCGCGCACGAAGCGCGCGCCGTCCAGCGGCATCTCGCGCAGGCCGCATTGCACTAGCGTCGCGTCTTCGAAGTCCATGGTGCGCAGGCTGCTGGTGCCGACGAAGCAGGTGGTGTGCAGGGTGGCGCCGCGAAAGACGATGCCGGTGTCGCCCGGCGTGTGGGCCCAGGCGCAGGCTTCGAGCTTGGCCTCGCTGAAGTCGAGCCGCTCGGCGATGCACGAGATCAGCCCGACCTTGTGGAGCACGGCGTTGCGAAAGCTGCAATCCTGCAGGCGGGTCTGTTCGAGGAAGGTCACGTAGGAAAGGCGTGCTGCGTCGAAGCGGCAGTGGTCGACCTGCAGGCCGAGCACCGTCAGGTACTCCAGCGAGGCTTGCGAGAAGTCGCAATGGTCGAAGTGCGTCTGCTCGAGCGTGGTGTGGTGCAACTGCGCCCCGGTGAACACGGTGCGGACGCAATGGGCCAGGCTGAGGTTCGCGCGGTGCAGCACGCAGCCCGCGAGCGAGGCCCGCGTGAGGCGCGCACGCACGAGCACGGCCTCGGTGGCATCCGCGCCATCGAGCCGGGCGCCTTCGAGGTTCGCGTGTTCGAGCAAGGTGCGGTGCATGCGCGCGCCGCGCAGGTCCATGCCCGACAGGTCGGCGCCCGTGAGATCCATCTCCGAGAGGTCGCGCGTGGTGGCCATCGCGTCCTGCACGCGCCGGCGCGCTTCGGCGGCGCGTTCGCCTTCGAGGACGTCGGCCGGCGACTGGTGCTGCGCGCCCATCCGGTACATGTCGATCAGCCCACGCTGGCCTCTCTCGACCACCTCCGCGAAGGCCTGCTGCTGCGCAGGCGGCAGCGCGGATGTGCCCGTGGCGGCGGCGATGCCGAACATGCCCTGCAGCACGGTCTGCGCGTCGAAGGCGGGCGGGCCCTTGGTCGTGGTGCGGTCGATGTTCGAGACCAGTTCTGCGGAGTCGAAGCCGACCTGGCGTGACTCGGCCGCATTGAGTTGCCCCGCACGTTCCAGCTCGCGCCGCCCGTCGTCGAGCGCCTTGCGCTGGTCCTGCGTGAAGCGCCGCGTGCGCTCGACGAACTCCGGCAGCTCGGCGAGCGTCGGCATCTTGCGGAAAGGCTCTGGCAGCGGCCGTTCGCGCAGCAGACGCGGATCGTGGCCGGCCTCGCGCGCCTGCTGCATCAGGTCCGCGCGCAACCGGTCGCCGCGCTCGCGCATGTTGCGCACCAATGCGGATTCGTCGCCGTCGTCCAGCGTGTCGAGCCACGGGCCGATGGCCTGCGCGGGCAGCAGCTCGTCGTCGCGGGCGGCATGCAGCGCGCCGGTCTCGGGGTCGCAGCGGCGCTGGAGGAGGGCGAAGTAGTGCGCCAGCGGGCGCGGTGCATCGCCCGCGTCTTCGATGGCGGGCATCACATGGGTCACGTCGTCGGCGTCGTCTTCCACGATGTCGATCTCGCCGTGGTGGATCAGCGCCACCTGCGCGCGGTGCGGAAAGAACCAGGCCGTGGTGAGGCGCATGGGCACCTCGTCGAACTGCTCCGGCTCGCGGCCGGGTCCATGTCGGCGCGCGATGAAGGCGCGCGCACGCCAGTCGGGCAGGCGCCCGCGCTGCACCGGCTGCGTGGGGTGCATGTGCCAGATCTCGTAGGGCGTGCCGCCGGGGATGTGGTTGCGCGCGGGCCAGCGCTGCTGCGGCGGTGCGGCGTTGAAGAAGCGCCAGTCCATGTCCTCCGAAAAACCGGGAAACAGGTGCTCGCGCCAGTGGCCGTCGTACTGACGGCCGATCAGGCGCATGCGGCTGGGTCGGGTCAGGTCGATCGGGCCGAAGCCGGCCGGCTCGGTCTCGCGCTCGGGGCGGTCGATGCGCTGCTGCGGGTCTTCAATGTTCGGCAGGCGCTGCACCTGCAGGCCGTTGACCGTCTCGTGCGCGTGGCCGATGCCCAGTAGGTTCTCGGCAAAGCCGGGGCCGCCGTAGGCGCGCGTGGCGTCGAGCCGCATCGATTCGAAGGGCTGCGGCGCGGTGGAACGGCCGTCGAGCCAGAAGCGGTCGCCGAACACCAGCAGCTGGCGCGAAAGCTCACCCACGTGCATCGCGACGGCGCAGGCGGTCTTGTCGTCCTGGTGCCGGGTGTAGGCATTGCCGGTGGCCAGGAACTCGGCGTGGGGTTTGGGAATGCCCAGGTCGATGGCGCCCGTGGGGCCGAGCTCTTCGGCGGCGATCTTCCAGAACTCCGGTTCGGGCAGCAGCACGGGCGCGGCGTCCATCGACACCATGCCCATCAGCGTGACGCCCAGGCGCTGCTGGCGGCCTCGCAGGAAGGGGCGCGTGATGACGCTCAGCCGCAGCGGCTTGACGGTTTTCAATGGGGACTAGCTCCGTGCGGGTGCCACTTCGAGCGGCGTGCGCTGCCGGTCGACCGCCACCACGTCGGGGTGCGCCGGGTCCTGGACCAGATGCAGGGTCGCGCCCGGCACCGCGAGGCGGGGCAGCAGCAGCTCGTCGACCAGCGTGCGCAGCACCACGCTCGGCACCGGGGACGACGGCGGCATCTGCAGCGTGAATTCGAGCGCGACCATGCACTGGCCATGGCTGCCCGGGCTGGTGAGCTGGTGCTCGGAGCGCCGCACCTGCGCCACCACGCCGTGCGTGGCCACGCCGGCAAGGCCCAGGCGCTCGCCGATGCGCCGCTCCTGCGTGTACTTGCGCTGCTCGCGCGTGGCCGTGACGACCACCGCGACGCCGGCCAGCAGCGCCCCGCCCATCATCACGGCGAAGACGCTCCAGAGGATCTGTTCCCAGAGGGCCATCGGCAATCGGTCGGCTCAGACCTTGACGGTCATCGCCTTGGCGGCAAAGGCCAGGCCGCCGCTGGCGATCTTCATGCCGATGTTCGCGACCTTGAGCATCTTTCCCTCGATCTCGGTGGCCGAGTTCTGCGAGCGGAACACCGCCACGTCGAGCCGTATGCCCGAGAACTGCGAGTTGAGGATGTAGTTCTGCTGGCGCAGCCCCCACAGATCGAGCGCCAGCCCGACCGCCGAAAAACGCGCCCCCACGCCGCCCGCGCGGTACCAGCGCCAGTCGTTGCTCTTGGCGTAGTTGTTGATGTAGGTCTTCGAGTTGTTCGTGTAGTCGTTCGTGATGTTCTTGTAGACCTTGGACGTCGTGTTGTAGACGTTGGTGTTGATCACGTGCTGCGTCGTGTTGTGGATGTGGTTCGTGGTGTTGAAGGTCACGTCCGGCGAGGTGTGGACCGTGGGGCCGGTCACCGTGGTGTTCGACGGACCGTTGACGTGCACGGTGTTCGACGTGTTGATGGTGTCGTTACGGCCCGCGCTCACGAAGCGGATTTCCTGGCCGTCGATGGTGCCGTTGAAGCCGCCGCTGATGGCGAGCGTCACGCCGCCGGAGATGGTGTCGTTGAGCCCGCCGCTGAGCGTGCGCGTCTTGCCGCCCGTGATGCGCTGCGTCACGCCGCCGCTCACGGTTTCGCTGAAGCCGCCGGTCACGTCGCGCGTGTCGCCGCCGGTGATGGTTTCCGTCGCACCGGCCGTGATGTCGCGCGTCTCGCCGTCCTGGTAGGTGGCCGACTCGTGGCCCTTGATGAGGGTGGTGCGGGTGCCGTCGGTGGTGTGGGTTTCGTCGGCTTCCACTTCCACGTCGAGGTTGCGCTCTGCGTGCAGCAGGATCTGCTCGGCGCCGGCGCGGTCCTCGAAGCGCAGCATGTTGGCCTGGTTGGCCGCGCCGCCGGTGCTGGAGCGCGTGAGGATGCCGCTGGCCGTGGCGTTGGCGGGCAGCTCCCACGGCGGCATCTGGTCGCTGTTGTAGACGCGGCCGGTGATGATGGGGCGGTCGGGTTGGCCGCCGATGAAATCGACGATCACTTCCTGGCCCACGCGCGGCATGTGCATGGTGCCGTAGTTGGCGCCGGCCCAGTTGCTCGACACGCGCACCCAGCACGAGCTGTTCTCGTCCGACTGGCCGTAGCGGTCCCAGCGGAACTGCAGCTTCACGCGGCCGAAGCGGTCGGTCCAGATCTCTTCGGGGCCGACCACGGTGGCGGTCTGCGGGCCGTTGGTGCGCGGGCGCGGCGTGGTGCGCGCGGGGCGGTAGGGCACGGCCGAGGGCAGCACGGTGAAGTCGAACTCGCACACCGATTCGCTGCTGCCGCCGGTCGAGTATTCGGGCTCGCGCAGGTCGTAGCGCGTCCCGGTGACGAGGTACTCACGGTTGTCGGCCTCGCGCGGGCAGTGCGTCATCTCGAACAGGTGGCCCGGCGCCATGCCCACCACGTTGGTGTGGCCCGAGGCCAGCTCGTGCGCGCATTGCAGCTCCTGCAGGCGGATCTTCGCGTAGGCGTCGCCTTGCTGGTGCTCGCTGTAGCCGCCGAGCCATTCATAGACTTCGTAGGTCGCGTGGTCGTGGCTCTTGGGGTCCTGCTGCACGCTCTGCAGCGAGGCGCGCGACTTGCGAAAGTCGAAGTCGTCGAGCATCACGCGGCCCGAGGTGATCTGCTCGGCCACGCGCCAGCGGTCGATGCAGGGCTCCAGCGCATTCACCACGCGGTCGCGCGGGCGGTAGGGAATGCGCGCGTGGCCCGGCAGCGGGTGGTAGCCGCCCGTGTCGTCGGCCAGCACCAGCAGGTGCGAGCCGTTGCCGTGCTCGAAGTGGTAGGCGATGCCTTCGTGCTCCATGAGGCGGCTCACGAAGGCGAAGTCGCTCTCCTGGTACTGCACGCAGTATTCCCACGGACGGTAGCTGCCCGTGAGGCGCTTCTCGAACTGGAAGCCGTACTTGCCCAGCACCGCGTCGAGCACCTCGGGCACGCTCTGGTTCTGGAAGATGCGGCAGTCGGTGGTGCGCGTGAGGTACCACAGCCACGGCTGCACGAGCGCGCGGTAGATGTAGTGGCGGCCGGTCTCGTTGGCGCGGCCAACCAGCTCGAAGCGCACGACGGTGCCGTTGAGGTAGCGCGTTGTGCCGTCGTCGGCAATGGCCAGCGTGAGCGAGGTGCCGAGCAGGCGCTTCAGGTCGAGGTTGAAGCTGGTGCTGACCATGTCGACCTCGAACTCGAAGAGTTGCGAGAGTCCTTCATGTCCCCGCATCGCGCGGAACTTGAGCTGCTCGGCGCTCAGGACGGTATGGACTTGGACGGTACGCGGCATTCGACACTTCCCTGACCCCTCGGGCTTTCACGGATGCGAAGCCTCTGCAGATGGGGCCAAGCCAGTATGAAAACGCCGCGTGTCACATCCATGACGCGCCACATGCAAAAGGCCGTCGAAACGGCCTTTTGTGAAAGCGAATGCACGCCTGCGCAGCAGGAGTGACGCAAAGGTTTTACATCGACGCTTCGAGCATCGCCTTGTAGTCGTCGCGCGTGGCCAGCCGCGGGTTGGTCTTGTGGCAATGGTCGGCCATGGCGCCGTCGATGATCTGTTCGAACATCGCGGGCGTCACGCCCACTTCGGCCAGGCCCTTGGGCAGGCCCAGGCGCGCGTTCATGTCGCGGATCGCGTGGCCGAGGTCGCCGGCCGAGTCCAGGTGCATGGCCTGCGCCATGCGCTGCAGGCGCTGTTCCTTCTGCACCGACTCGGCGCCCGAATTGAAGTGGATCACCGCCGGCAGGAAGAGGGCGTTGAGCGTGCCGTGGTGCAGGCGCGGATCGACGCCGCCCAGGCTGTGGCTCAGCGAGTGCACGCAGCCCAGGCCCTTCTGGAAGGCCATGGCGCCCTGCATCGAGGCGCTCATGAGGTTCAGGCGCGCCTCGCGGTCGCTGCCGTCTTTCGTCGCGCGCTCGATGTGGCCCCAGGCGCGCTCCAGGCCGTCGAGACCGATGCCGTCGGCCGGCGGGTTGAAGGCGGCCGACATGAAGGTTTCCATGCAGTGTGCGATGGCGTCCATGCCGGTGGCGGCCGTGAGCCGGGGCGGCAGGCCGAGCGTGAGCTCGGGGTCGCAGATGGCGGCCTTGGGCATCAGGAACCAGCTGTGGAAGCCCAGCTTGCGGTGGTCGTCGACGATGACGATGGCGCCGCGCGCCACCTCGCTGCCGGTGCCGCTGGTGGTGGGCACGGCAATGAGCGGCACCGCGCGCTCGGTGATCTTGGGCGAGCCGCCTTCGATGGTGGCGTAGGTCTTGAGCGGGCCGTCGTGCGTGGCCGCGATGGCCACGCCCTTGGCGCAGTCGATGGCCGAGCCGCCGCCCACGGCGATGAGGCCGTCGCAGCGGCCGCTGCGGTACAGCTCGACGGCGGCGCGCACCGCGGCTTCGGTCGGGTTGGACGGCGTCTGGTCGAACACCGAGACCTCGAGATCGGCGATGGCGTCGAGCGCCTTCTGCAGCACGCCGGCCGCGCGCACGCCGGCGTCGGTGACGATCAGGGGGCGGTTGATGCCGATGCGCGCGCACTCGCTCGACAGGAGCTTGATGGCGCCGAATTCGAACTGGATCTGGGTGAGGTATTGGATGAGGGCCATGAGGGGGAACGCCCGAGGGCAGTACGATTGCTGACCGTTCGAATCTAACAAGAGGGGACATTCTTGCCCACCAACAAAACCCTTGCGTCTGTCGCACTGGGCTCAGCGCTGCTGGCCGCCTCGGTCCAGGCCGCCTGCCTCAGCGACACCCAGGTGGCCGACTTCGCCGCCGCGCAGGCGGCGCGCACGCCCGCCGCCGACATCGAGAACCTCAGCGAGGCCGACGCCGTCTGCACGCGCGCCAAGCTCAACGTGCTGCATGCGCGCAACCTGGGCGAGGTGGTCGGCTACAAGGCGGGCCTGACCAACCCCGCGGTGCAGAAGCGCTTCAACTACGACCAGCCGGTGTGGGGCGTGCTCTACCAGCGCATGCTGCTGGACACCGGCGCGGTGGTCGATGCGGCCTTCGGCGCGCGGCCGCTGTTCGAAGCCGACATGCTGGTGCGCGTGAAGAGCGCCGACATCCACAAGGCGAAGACGCCGGCCGAGGTGCTGGCCAACATCGACCAGCTCATTCCCTTCATCGAACTGCCCGACCTCGCGGTGCAGACGCCGTCCAAGCTCAACGGCCCGGGCGTGGCGGCCATCAACGTCGGCGCGCGGCTCGGCGTGCGCGGCCTGCCGGTCGATGTGCCGACCACGGCCGACGGCCAGTCCTGGATGCTCGAAAGCCTGCGCGACATGCGCGTGGTCATGAAGGACGGGCAGGGCAAGGAGCTGGCGACCGGCAAGGGCTCGGACATCCTCGAGCACCCGCTCAATGCCGTGGTGTGGCTGGCCGGCGCGCTGGCCAAGGAAGGCATCACGCTGAAGCCGGGCGACCTGATCAGCCTGGGCTCGTTCTCGCCGCTGCTGCCGCCCAAGGCCGGGCAGACGGTGGTTGTGAGCTATGAAGGGCTGTCGCGCATGCAACCGGTGGTGGTGTCTTTCAAGTGAGCACGACCACGACAGCGAACCGCCTCGCGCAACCCGCACTCACCCCGAAGATGGCCGGCGTGGTCGAGCGCATGGCGCGCGCGGGCCATCCGCCGCTCGATCAACTGACGCCCGACGAAGCCAAGGCCTCGTACGAAAAGGGCGCGGGCGTGCTCGAGGTGCCCAAGCCCGAACTGGCGCGCATCGAAGACTTCCACATCGCCGCGCGCGACGGCCACGCCATTCCCGCGCGGCTGTACGCGCCGTCGGCCGAGGTGCTGCCGGTGCTCGTGTACTTCCACGGCGGCGGCTTCACGGTCGGCAACATCCGCACGCACGACACGCTGTGCCGCGTGCTGAGCCACAAGAGCGGCTGCGCGGTGGTGTCGATCGATTACCGGCTCGCGCCCGCGCACAAGTTTCCGACCGCGTCGAACGACGCCTGGGACGCGTTCCAGTTCATCGCCACGCAGGGCGCGAGCCTGGGCCTCGACGGCACGCGCCTCGCGGTGGGCGGCGACAGCGCGGGCGGCACGCTGGCGGCCGTGTGCGCCATCCTGGCGCGCGATGCCGGCCTGCCGGTGGCGCTGCAGCTGCTCATCTACCCCGGCATGGCCGCGCACCAGGACACCGAGTCGCACCGGCGCCATGTCGACGGCCCGCTGCTGACCAAGGCCATGATCGACTTCTTCTTCGCCCAGTACGTGAACACGCCCGCCGACCGCGACGACTGGCGTTTTGCGCCCTTGCTGGCCGACGACGTCGACGATGTGGCGCCGGCCTGGATCGGCCTGGCCGAGGCCGACCCGGTGGTGGACGAAGGCATCGCCTACGCCGACAAGCTGCGCGCCGCGGGCGTGGCGGTCGACCTGGAAATCTACCGTGGCGTGATCCACGAATTCATCAAGATGGGCCGCGCGATTCCCGAAGCGCTGCAGGCGCAGAACGACGCGGCCCGCGCACTGAAAGAGGCATTGAACCCATGAGCGAGAACAACAACACCCCGGTCCGCCGCGAGGACTTCCATTACTTCCACCGCCTGCGCGTGCGCTGGGCCGAAGTGGACATGCAGAAGATCGTCTTCAACGCGCACTACCTGATGTACTTCGACACCGCCATCGCCGACTACTGGCGCGCGATGGCGCTGCCGTACGAAGAGGCGATGCATTCGCTGGGCGGCGACCTGTACGTGCGCAAGGCGACCATCGATTTCCGCGCCTCGGCCCGCATGGACGACGTGATCGACGTGGGCATGAAGTGCGCGCGCATCGGCAACTCGTCGATCATTTTCCAGGGCGGTCTGTTCCGCCAGGACGAGTTCCTGGTGGGCTGCGAGCTGGTCTACGTGTTCGCCGACCCGGCCACGCAGACCTCGAAGCCCGTGCCCGCGGCCCTGCGCGAGACGCTGACGGCCTTCGAGGCCGGCGAGCCGATGCGCACCGTCGAGACCGGCGACTGGGCCACGCTCGGCGAAGGCGCGAGCGCGCTGCGTCGCGCCGTGTTCATCGAGGAACAGAACATTCCCAAGGAGCTGGAGTGGGACGCGCACGACGCCGTCGTGCTGCATGCGGTGGCGCGCAACCGGCTCGGCCAGGTCATCGGCACCGGCCGGCTGCTGCCCGCCGAGGACGGCGTCTCGCACATCGGCCGCATGGCGGTGCACCGCACCTTGCGCAGCGGCGGCCACGGCGCGGCCGTGGTGCAGGCGCTGGAAGACGCGGCCCGCGCGCGCGGCGACCGCGAAGTGGCGCTCAATGCGCAGCGCAGCGCCGAGCGCTTTTATGCGCGGCTGGGCTACGCGGTGCACGGCCAGCCTTTCGAGGAAGCCGGCATCGCGCACATCGAGATGCGGCGCGCGCTGCGCTGAGCGCCGCGCCTTCCATCAATAGCGGGCCGGCGGGTCCGGCACGTAGCCGGGGTCCGAGCCCGGGAACGGCGACGGACCCGACGGGCGCGGCCAACGCTGCGGCACCGGGATAACGCCCGCGGCGACCAGGTTCTCGCGGCTGTCGTAGCGGATGCGGATCACCTCGTCGGGCTGCGAACTGGCGCGCTCGAAGGTCGTCTTGCCGACGTACGAGGTCTCGCGCCGTCCGTGGGCCGTGCCCAGGCTCGGGCTGGGCGCCGACTGGCGGGCCATGGCGCCGGCGGACGACTCGGCGGCCATGTCGGCGTTGCCGGCGCTGCCTGCGGGTGGGGCCGCCTTGGCGCGCGCATCGCCCATCGACGACGGTGCCGGCGGCGCCTCGCTGCGCCGCTCGCGGCTGCTGTTGCTGTACTCGTCGCGCGAGGGATGGGGCGTCACGACCGGCGGCGGCGGTTCCGGCCGGCGCTCGCGGAACATCGCGACACCGATCACGCCCACGTCGTCGGGGCGGCCCGTGCGGCTTGCGTAGGAATTGCCGGCTGCGGCGAATTCGAAGGCCGCGATCTGCGAATCGCTCTTGCGCCAGCCCGCGATGTCGCTGCGCTCGCGCGGGCCGAACACGTAGCCGTTCTGGCCGACGCCGGCGGTTTCGCCGGTGACGACGTTGACGCCGTCCACCGACATCACGGCCATGATGCGTTCGCCCATCGCGTTGCGCGCCCGGATCGCATAGCGCGCGCCGGGGCGGCCGGCCACCCAGTACTCGCCGCGGTGGCGGTAGATCGGCAGCTCGGCGCCGCTCGTGCGGTCGACGATGCTGATGTTCATCAGCCCGCCGATGCGGCTGGCACCGGAGGGGTAGGGCCGCATCGGGCTTTCCGCCCCCGCCGACAGCGCGGTCAGGGCCAGGACGGTGGTGAGGAGAAGTCTGCGCTGCATCATGGTGGCTTCCTTGCCAGGAGTGGATCGATGCAGGCTTCTACGGCGGGGCCTCGCGAACGGGGTTAAGCGTCGCGCAAAAAAAATGGCGCTGTCGGTGAGACAGCGCCAAGCGCCCCCGGAAAGAAGGCAGGGACGCAGGGGAAATCAGATGTCTTCGAGCAGCGGGTAGGGCAGCGGCTCGACCGACAGCGCGGGTCCGCCGGGCGCCCCCGCGTGCAGGCCGCCGGCCTCGAGCGCGGCGATCTGGATCGAGATGAGCGCCGACCAGCCGCCATCGGGCGCGGGCGCGGCCTGCGCCACGGTGCCCACGGGCTGTTCGGCGTCGTTGGCGGCGAACACCTCCTGGCCCGCGGCCAGCGGCGCGTCGGTCTGCGCGAGGTAGGTGCGGCGCTTGAGCGTGCCGCGGAACTGGCTGCGCGCCACGATTTCCTGGCCGGGGTAGCAGCCCTTTTTGAAGTTCACGCCGCCCACCGACTCGTAATTGATCATCTGCGGCACGAAGGCCTCGATCACCGGGGTGGTCAGCGTGACGATGCCGCTGCGCACCTCGCTCCAGGGCCACAGGGCGGCGTCGAGCGTCGGGCCCACGGGCGCCTTCTGGTCGGCCGGCGCGATCCACAGCGCGCGCGGCACGCCGTCGGCCGGGTACAGCGACACCACGCTGATGTCTTCGCCGATGGCCGTGCGGCGACCGGGCGGCAGGGCCGCGTCGAGGCCGTTGGCGGTCAGGGCCGTGCCGGCCACGCCGTGCAGCGCGAACTGCTCGGTGGCGTCGGTCAGCTTGACCTTGGCGCGCAGCACGTACATCGACAGGCGCTTGAGCGTGGCCGCCAGGATGTCGCGGCTGCACACCAGCAGGATGAGTTCGGGTTGCGGCCGGATGCCGATGAAGCTGGCGATCACGCGGCCCTTGGCCGTGCAGAGCGCCGCCAGGCGGGCCTCGGTGGCGCCGAGCAGCGAGAAATCCTGCGTGAGCTGGCCGTGCAGGAAGCTGGCGGCATCGGGGCCTTCGGCGCGGATCACGCCGAGGTGGGGCAGGGTGCTCACCCCGTTGAGAACGACTGTGGTCATCGCTGAATTATCATGGCCGTGCCTGTTCCTTCGGGGCGGCAGGGATTCCCCGTCGCAGCGACGGGGCCGGCCGTTCCCGCGGGTCGGTGTCCATCTGCTTGCCAGCCCTTTTTCTTCCTCCGTCTTTTCCTCGGATTCGTGCGCAGCTTCTTCCTCACGCTCTTCCTGCTCGTGGCCCTGGCCGTCCTGGCGCTCGGCGGCGCCGGTCTCTGGTGGGTGCACCAGCCGCTCAAGTTGCCGACGCCCAGCGTCGACCTGTCGGTGGAGCCCGGCACCACGCCGCGCGGCATTGCGCAGGCCGTGGCCGACACCGGTGTCGACGTGCAGCCTCAGCTGCTGTACCTGTGGTTCCGCGTCTCGGGGCAAGACCGCCAGATGCGCGCCGGCAGTTACGAACTGGAACGCGGTGTCACGCCCAAACTGCTGCTCAACGTCCTGGTGCGCGGCGAGGAAGCCACGCGCAGCGTGGTGCTGGTCGAAGGCTGGAACATCCGCCAGGTGCGCGCCGCGCTCGCCAAGGCCGAGCAGCTCAAGCCCGAAAGCGTGGGCATGAGCGAAGACGCGCTGATGGCCGCGCTGGGCAAGCCGGGCCTGCACCCAGAAGGCCGCTTCTTCCCGGACACCTACACCTACTCGAAGGGCTCGACCGACATCGCACTGCTGCAGCGCGCCATGCGGGCCATGGACAAGAAGCTCGAGGCCGCCTGGGCGGCGCGCGCGGCCGATTTGCCGCTCAAATCGGCCGATGAGGCGCTTATTCTGGCCAGCATTGTCGAAAAGGAGACAGGCAAGGCCAACGACCGCGCGGAGATTGCCGCCGTCTTCACCAACCGGCTGCGCATCGGCATGCCGCTGCAGACCGACCCGACCGTGATCTACGGCATGGGCACCGCCTTCGACGGCAACCTGCGCAAGCGCGACCTGCAGACCGACACGCCCTGGAACACCTACACCCGCGGCGGCCTGCCGCCCACGCCGATCGCCATGCCCGGCAAGGCCGCGCTGCTGGCGGCCGTGCAGCCGGCGCAGAGCAAGTCGCTGTACTTCGTCTCGCGCGGCGACGGCACGAGCCAGTTCAGCAGCTCGCTCGACGACCACAACCGCGCGGTCAACCGCTATCAGCGAGGCGGTGGCAGCAGCTCCCAACCCAAGGCGACCCAATGAGTTCGATCAGCAATGGCGGTCTGTTTCTGACGCTGGAAGGCATCGACGGCGCGGGCAAGTCGAGCCACCTCGACGCGCTGGAAGCCCGCTTCAAGGCGCAGGGCCGCACCGTGGTGCGCACGCGCGAACCTGGCGGCACGCCGCTGGCCGAGACGCTGCGCGGGCTGGTGCTCGAGCAGCCGATGAACCCGCTGACCGAATCGCTGCTGGTGTTCGCGGCGCGCTGCGACCACATCGCCCAGGTCATCGAACCGGCGCTGGCGCGCGGCGAGGTCGTGCTGTGCGACCGTTTCACCGACGCCACCTTCGCCTACCAGGGCGCGGGACGCGGCTTCGACACCGCCGTGCTGGCGACCCTCGAACAGTGGGTGCAGGCGGGTCGGGCCGGTCTGCCGGCTTCGCAACTGCTGCAACCCCAAGTGACCGTGTGGTTCGACCTCGCCCCCGAGATCGCCGCCCAGCGCCTGGCCGGTGCGCGCGTGCCAGACAAGTTCGAGGCCCAGCCCGTCGAGTTCTTCCGCCGCGTGGCGCAGGGCTATGCGGCCCGCGCCGCCGCCGATGCGTCGCGCTTCGTGCGCATCGATGCGAGCCAGGCCCGCGACCAGGTCTGGCAGCAGATCGACACGGCGCTGGTGGCGCGCGGCGTGCTGTCGCCGGTGCAGGGGGCCGCGCGATGAGCGAGCCGGTGAACACGCTGACCCCGTGGCTGCGCCAGCCCTTGGCCGAGCTGCTGCGCCAGCGCGGCCATGCCTGGCTGCTGCAAGGCCCGTCGGGCATCGGCCAGTACGAACTCGCGCTGGCGCTCGCCGCCGCCTGGCTGTGCGAACAGCCGGTGGAGGAGGGCGGTGCCGCCTGCGGCCACTGCGCGAGCTGCCACGCCATCGAGGTCCGCACCCACGCCGATTTGTGCGTGCTGATGCCCGAGGTCGCGATGCAGGAACTGGGCTGGCCGCTCGACGAAAAGGCCCAGTCCGACATCGACGACAAGAAACGCAAGGCCAGCCGCGAGATCCGCGTCGAGGCCATGCGCGACGCGGTCGGCTTTGCCCAGCGCACCAGCGCGCGCGGCCGCGGCAAGGTCGTGCTCGTGTACCCGGCCGAGCGCATGAACACCATCACGGCCAACGCGCTGCTCAAGACGCTGGAAGAACCCGTCGGCGACGTGCGCTTCGTGCTCGCCAGCGAGGCCGCGTGGCAGCTGCTGCCGACCATCCGCAGCCGCTGCCTGGGCTTCACGCTGCCGTGGCCCGAAACCGCCGAGGCCGAGGCCTGGCTGGTGGCACAGGACGTGCCCGCCGCCGACGCCGCGCAACTGCTGCGCGCCGCGGGCGGACGGCCCAGCGATGCGCTGCGGCTGGCGCGCTCGGGCCAGTCGCCCAAGGCGTGGTCGCTGCTGCCCAAGGCCGTGTCGCGCGGCGACGTGGGCGCGCTGGCCGACCAGGCGCCGGCCCAGGCCGTCGTCTCGCTGCAGAAGCTCTGCCACGACCTGATGGCCGTGGGCCACGGCGCCGAACCCCGTTTCTTTGACGCGGCCGACCTGCCGCCGGCCCCGCACAAGCTGGCGCTGGCGCGCTGGTCGAAGTCGCTCGCCGCCGCCGCGCGGACCGCCGAGCACCCGTTCAACGCCGGCCTCATGCTCGAAGCGCTTGTGAGCGAGGCGCGAAGCACCCTAAACTCTGCCGCTCGCCGCCCATGAACCAACCTGTCGCTCCCGCCGCTGCCGCTTTGTCTGCCACGCCCGCCCGGCCGAGCGTCATCCAGCTCGCCATCAAGGAAAAGGGCGCGCTCTACGCGGCCTACATCCCGCTGTTTGCCGAGGGCGGCATCTTCATTCCGACCACGCGCGAATACCGGCTGGGCGATGACGTCTACGTGCTGCTCACGCTGCCCGAAGACCCGCAGCGCTATCCGGTCGCCGGCAAGGTCGCCTGGATCACACCGGCCCGCGCCGCTGGCAACCGGGCGCCGGGCGTCGGTGTGCGCTTTCCCTCGGACGAGAAGTCGCGCCAGCTGAAGGCGCGCATCGAAGCCGCGCTCGGTGGCTCCATGGCCTCCGACCGCCCGACCCAGACCATCTGAGTTCTTTCTCCGCCGCCGTCCCCGTGACGCGGAACTCCGGACACGGCGCGATCTCCCACAGGCGCGCCGCACTTCATCCTTTCCGATGTTCACCGACTCCCACTGCCACCTGACATTTCCCGAATTCGCGGACCAGATGCCCCAGATCCGCGCCGCCATGGCTGCCGCCAAGGTCGACCGGGCGCTGTGCATCTGCACCAAGCTCGAGGAATTCGACGACGTGCAGGCCCTGGCCGCCCGCTACGACAACTTCTGGGCCAGCGTGGGCGTGCACCCCGACAACGAGGACATCGCCGAGCCCACCGTGGAAGACCTGGTGCGCCTGTCGGCACGCCCGCGTGTCGTGGCCATCGGCGAGACCGGCCTCGACTACTACCAGATGGAAGAGCGCAAAGGCGGTCGCAGCATCGCCGACATGGAGTGGCAACGCGACCGCTTCCGCGTGCACATCCGCGCCGCGCAGCAGACCCGCAAGCCGCTCATCATCCACACGCGTGACGCTTCGGCCGACACGCTGGCGATCCTCAAGGAGGAGGGCGAAGACGGTGCGGGCAGGGCGGCCGGCGGCGTGTTCCATTGCTTCACCGAAACCGCCGAGGTGGCGCGCGCCGCGCTCGACCTGGGTTTCTACATCTCCTTTTCGGGCATCCTGACCTTCAAGAAAGCCCAGGACCTGCGCGACGTGGCGGCCTTCGTGCCGCTGGACCGCATGCTGATCGAGACCGACAGCCCCTACCTGGCGCCCGTGCCGTACCGCGGCAAGACCAACAACCCGTCGTACGTGCCCTTCGTGGCACAACAGATCGCCGAACTGCGACAAATGCCCGTAGAGGACATCGCCAAGGCGACAAGCGACAACTTCGAAACATTGTTCAGGGAAGTCAAATCATGAAAAATTACTTTAAGAAGTCGATATATCTTGTTGTCATGGCTGCATCTTTTGCAGCGCATGCCGGTTCGTTCGAAGATTTTTTCCGCGCGGTGCGCGGCGACAACGCCAGCGGTGTGCGGACCCTGCTGAACCGCGGTTTCGACCCGAACACGCGCGACGAACACGGCCAGACCGGTTTGATGCTCGCGCTGCGCGAGCCGTCGCCGAAGGTCATCCAGGTGCTGATGGAGTCGCCGCAACTCAACGTCGACCTGGCCAATGCCAAGGACGAAACGCCGCTCATGTTGGCGTCGATCAAGGGCCAGCAGGACCTGGTGGTGCAACTGCTCAAGCGCGACGCAGCGGTCAACAAGACCGGCTGGGCACCGCTGCATTACGCGGCCAGCAGCGGGCAACTGTCGATCATGAAGCTGCTGCTCGAGAACCACGCCTTCATCGACGCCCAGTCGCTCAACGGCACCACGCCGCTGATGATGGCCGCAATGTACGGATCGAACGACGCCGTGAAGCTGCTACTGGCCGAAGGCGCGGATACGGCGATGAAGAACCAGCTTGGCATGACTGCGGTCGACTTTGCAGTGAAGGCGAATCGGGCTGAGTCTGCGGAGCTGATCAAGGCGGCTGGGGATGCGAAGGCGAATGGGGTGAAGGCGGTGCCGAAGGATGGGAAGTGGTGAGCGGCTGGATGGGTTGAATGCGGCTGGGATGGCCCATCTGAAATAAACACAATGTGCATTATGTAAAATGATTTGTGTGCGTATGGAACGCTTGCCGCGGTGAACCTGAGAACCTGGGCACTCCTCGACCCGAGCCCAATGCCCCTCCAGCCTTGGCACTTCGCCCAGCCCTTCATTTCAGGTCAGAGCGAAGTAGCCCAGAGTCGAATCAACTCAGCGCGCTCCCATCCGGCAGCTTCGCAATCACCTTGATCTCGAACTGGAACCCATAGAGCCACGTCACGCCGATTCCGGTCAGCGTCGGGTGCGGCGCTTCGCCCCAGTACTCGGGCACCAGTTTCCAGATCGTTTCGAAGTTCGATTCTGGATCGACGATGAAGACCGTCACGTCGACCACGTCGTCGAAGGTGCAGCCCGCGGCTTTCAGGATGGCGTTCAGGTTGTCGAAGGCGCGCCGCACCTGCGCTTCCAGCTCAGGTTCCGGCGAGCCGTCTTCGCGGCTGCCGACCTGTCCCGACACGAACAGGAAGCCGTTGGAGCGAACGGCTGGCGAATAGCGGTTGCGGTCATAGAGCGCCTGGCGCCTAGGTGGAAAAACGACGTCGCGTGAGGCCATAAGGTGCTTTCTTTCTGCGGTGAGTGAGGACGATGCAGGGACTTTAGGAAGCCATGCGCCATCGATAAACGGGCAAAGCCAACAATCACTGTTTGCAGATCCCAAACAATCACGGCACACGTCCCGCAGGAGCCCTCCCATGGACCGTTTCGATGCAATGCAGGCCTTCACCCGCGTGGTGGAAGCCGGCAGCTTCACCAAGGCCGCCGACACGCTGCACATGAGCAAGACCAGCGTGACGCAGCTGGTGCAGCAGCTGGAGGCGCGGCTGCGCGTGAAGCTGCTCAATCGCACGACGCGCAAGGTGAACGTCACGGCCGATGGCGCGGCGTACTACGAGCGTGCGGTGCGGCTGCTGGCCGACCTGGACGACGCCGAGACCAGCCTGTCGAGTGCCACCGCCCTGCCCCGCGGCCGCCTTCGCGTGGACGTGCCCAGCCCGCTGGCCCGCATGATCCTGGTGCCCGCGCTGCCGGCCTTCCATGCGCGCTACCCCGACATCCAGCTCGACATGGGCGTGAGCGATCGCATGGTCGATGTGATCGGCGAGAACGTCGATTGCGTCGTGCGCGGCGGCGAACTCACCGACCCCTCGCTCATGGCCCGCCGCGTGGGCGACCTGCAGCTCGGGGTCTACGCGACGCCGAGTTACCTGGAACTGGCCGGCACGCCGACGCACCCGCGCGAGCTGGAAGACACGCACCACCGCATCGTCGGCTTCCTGTGGTCGCGCCACGGCAAGACCTTTCCGTACGCCATGCGCCGGGGCGACGAGCGCGTCGACGTGCAGGGCCGCTACGTGCTCTCGGTCGACGACGGCAACGCCTACCTTGCAGCCGGGCTGGCGGGCCTGGGCATCCTCTGGCTGCCGGACTACATGGCCGCGCCGCACCGGGCGCGCGGCGAACTGGTGCCATTGTTCGAAGACTGGCAGCTCGATCCGATGCCGCTGTACGTGGCGTTCGCGCCGAACCGGCATGTGAGCGCCAAGCTGCGCGCGTTCATCGAGTGGGTCGCCGGGCTCATGGCGCAGCATGCGCCGGTCGTCGTTCGCCCTAGTCCATCTGCGTGAGTGGCTTCAAGCGGCGGCCTCCGCCTCCTGCAACGCCCGCCACATCACCTTGCCGCTGCCGCTCTTGGGCAGCGCGTCGACGAACTGCACCACGCGCGGCGCCTTGTACGCCGCCATGTTCGCAGCGCACCAGTCGATGATGTCCTGTGCACTCACAGGCGCTTGCGCAGGCTTGAGCACCACCAGCGCCTTGACCGATTCGCCGCGGTAGGCGTCCCGGGTCGCGATCACGCAGGCCTCCTGGATGGCCGGGTGGCGGAACATCAGCGCCTCCACCTCGGCCGGCCAGACCTTGAAGCCGCTCGCGTTGATCATCCGCTTGAGCCTGTCGGTGACGAAGAAGTAGCCCTCCCCGTCCACATGCCCCGTGTCGCCGGAGCGGAAGAACCGCTTGCCGTCGATCTCGACGAAGGCGGCCTCGGTGTCCGCCGGCCGCTTCCAGTAGCCCGCGAAGACCTGCGGCCCGTGGATCACGATCTCGCCCTGCGCTCCCGGCGCGACCTCGCGGCCCGTGTCGGGGTCGATCACGCGCGCGTCGGTGCTCATGAACGGGATGCCCAGGCACTGCAGCTTGGGCGCATCGGGCGGGTTGTAGTGCGAAGGCGCGGCGGTTTCGGTGAGGCCGTAGGCCTCGACGTAGCGCAGGCCGTACTGCTCGAACAACCGCTGCGCCACCGCCTGCGGCATCGCCGCCCCGCCGCCACCGATGGCCACCAGGCTCGACAGGTCGAAGCGCGCCACGTTCGGGCTGGCCAAGAGGTCAATGACCATGGTCGGGATGTTGGCCCAGTGCGTGACCTGGTGCGTGGCGATCAGCCGGCCCGCCAGCTCGCGGTCCCAGCGCGGCATCAGCACGGCCGTGGCACCCACCTGCATCGCCGTATGCATGACGCCGACCATGCCGGTGATGTGGAACATCGGCACGGCCACGAGGTGGATGCTCTGCGGCGTCACGTTGCCCCAGGCGTTGATGGCCATCGCGTTGTGCATCGCGTTCGCGTGGCTGAGCATGCAGCCCTTGGGCTGGCCGGTCGTGCCGCTGGTGTAGGGCAACAGGGCCAGTGCGTCCGCATCGGCGCTGGCCACGGGCGGCGCTCCTTCGCAGGCCACGCATTCGGACCAGGCGTGCACCGTGCCACCGGCCAGCGTCGGCAGTTCGCGCCGCGGCAGCAGCCATGGTGCCCAGGCTGCCGGCATGTCCTGTTCCGACAGCGCGGCCGCGTCGAAGGCATCGGTGAATTGGGTCACGACGAGGTGGCGCAGTTGCTGCGCCTGCGGCAAGGCGTCGCTGGCTTTCGCGATCTCGACCGCGAGGTCCGCCGTCGCAATCGCCACCTGCGCATCGGGATCGACGATGAAATGCTTCAGCTCCTCGGCGCGGTTCATCGGGTTGACCGGCACCACCACGGCATCAGCGCGCAGGATCGCGAAATGCGCGATCACCAGCTGCGGGCAGTTCTGCATCGCCAGCAGCACGCGGTCGCCGGGGCGCACGCCCAGCGCATGCAGGCCGGCCGACAGGCGCTCGACGGCGGCCCACAACTGCGCGTAGCTCAGCGTGCGGCCCATGAAGATGAGCGCCGCCTTGCCGGGAAAGCGGCGGGCATTGACCGCGAGGTTGTCCCACAGCGGCGTGCGCGCCGCGTGCAAGGCGCGGGGCAGGCGCCGGGGCCAGAACGTGTGATGCGGGCGGGTCTGCATGGCGTGCTCCTGGTGGGTGGTGAGCGTCGGTCGATGGGCGTGGCTGCGCCCTGCCCGCTTCCAACAAGCCGGAAGCGGGAGCGATGCTTCAAGAACGAGACGGCTACGGCTGGCCGGGCGCAATGCCCGCGCGCGCAAAGGCGGCCTGCGACTGGGCGCCGTTCATGTAGACGTCCTTGCGTGTCACCTCGCCGGCGTCGTTGACGTCGACCACGTCGAGCATCTCGACGCGCGCGGTGAACGGCTGCCCTGCCGTGTCCTTCAGCGGCAGCACCATCACCCACTCCAGCACCCAGTGCCGCGCGCCGAACAGGCTGCGCCGCAGCTCGAAGCTGAAGGGATAGCGGGCGAACACGCCGACGCAGTACTGGCGCAGCGCCTCGCGCCCGCGCACCGGCGCGGAGCCGTCGTGCAGCCAGTAGGTCGTGTCTTCGGAATGCAGCGACGCGATGCGGTCGGGGTCGCGTGTTTCCCATCCGACGTGGTACCGCGCGAACAACGCTTCGGTCCCCAGGGCGGGGTCGGCGGGATCGGTCTTGCCAGGAAACGCCATGTCTGTCTCCATTGGATGCGATGGAGAAAATTTACCGACTCAAAGTCGGTTTGTCAATCCGGGTGCGAACCCGACCCGTGTTGCTGCAGCCCGCACAGCATGGTTTCGAGCAACCGGCAGTGCAGCTGCACTGCCGCCAACGGGTCTTGCGCCGCCCCGCAGGCCAGCGCCGCTTCGGCCACCGCACCGGCGATCAGCCGCGTGGCAGCCTCGATCTCTTCGGGCGGCGTGCCCGCCGGCATGATCGCCACCAGCCCGGTGCGGATCGAGTCCATGAAGTGGCGATCGTCGATGCCGCGCCAGCGCTCCCAGCCGAGCACCACGGGCCCGTCGACCAGGATCAGCTGGCGCAGGCCTTCCTGCGTGGCCGCTTCGAGGTAGATGCGCAGGTTGGTCGCGATGGTGTGGGGCGAGCGGTGCCCTTCGATGCGCTGGATGCGCGTGCCGAGTTCCGCTGCCAGCTCGGCCTGCACCGCATCGAGCACGGCCTCGAAGACATCGTGCTTGGCGCGGAAGTGGTGATACAGGCCGCCCTTGGCGATCCCCGCGCCGGCCGCGATGTCGTCGATGCTGACGGCCGCGAACCCCCGCTCTATGAACAGCTGTCGCGCCGAGGCGAGGATGGCCCCGACGGTGGTTGCGCTGCGCTTGGCCTGCTGGACCATGTGCGTCTTTCTCCTCGATGGCTGCCGCGCCACGTGAACACGCGGGCAGTATGGCACGCAGTGTCAGCTGACCGGCGCCGCCGCCAGCTCCCGCAGCAGCTCCTCCGTGTGCTCGCCGAGCCGGGGCGCCGCCCTCCCCGCCACCGGCTGCGCATGCAGCCAGCGCGCCGCCGGCTCCAGGCCGACGTAGGTGTGGCCGCGCGCGTCGGCATAGTCCCGCACCGGGCCGCTTTCGCTGTCGCGCAGTTCGCGGATGAGGGCCTCGACGCCGGGAATGCGCGCCACCGGAATGTCGGCCGCCAACAGGACCTCCAGCCAGTGCGCCGTCGGATGCTGCGCGATGTGCTGCTCCACGAAGGCATACACCGCGTCGATGTGCTGCGTGCGGCTGGCCATGGTGCGAAAGCGCGGGTCGCTGTGCCACAGCGCTTCCTGCCCCACCAGCCGCAGGAAGCTTTCCCAGTGCTTGTCGGTGTACAGCAGCGTGCTCAGCCATCCGTCCTGCGTGCGGTAAGGCTTGCGGTAGCGCGACAGCAGCCTCGGATTGCCGGGCTGCCCCAGCGGCGGCTCGAAGCTCGCGCCGGCCATGTGATCGAGCAGCACGAAGTTCGCCATGGTCTCGAACATCGGCACTTCGATGAACTGTCCCTGCGCGTGCGCTTCGTCCCGGCTGCGCTGCAGCAGCGCGGCCAGCACAGTCTGCGCGGCGAACAGACCCATGGTCTTGTCGGCGATGTTCAGCGGCAGGTACTGCGGCTCGCCGTCACCGGCGGCGGCCACGAGCGCGGGCAGGCCCACCATGCCCTGGATCAGGTCGTCGTACGCGGGGCGGCCCGCATACGGACCGTCCTGCGCGAAGCCCGACAGGAAGACGTAGATCAGCTTCGGGTGGTGCCGCTTCAGGTCTTCCCAGCCCAGCCCGAGGCGCGCGAGCGCGCCCTGTCGCATGTTGGTGATGAACACGTCGGCCGTGGCCACCGCGCGCAGCAGCGTGTCGGCCGCTTCGGGCGCCTTCAGGTCGAGGCACAGGCTGCGCTTGCCGCGATTCAGGTTGAGAAAAACCGGCCCCATGCCCTCTTCGCGCACGGGCCCCATGCCGCGCATGATGTCGCCCTCGGGCGGCTCGACCTTGATGACGTCGGCGCCGTACTCCGCGAGCATCTGCGTGGCGTACGGCCCCATGATGACGCTCGTCAGATCGAGGATGCGGACACCCGAGAGAGGCAGTGCCATCGTCGTCACGCCGCCCTCCTTCATTGCGGCTCGATGCGCGCGTCGCGCACGATGGCCTGCCACTTGGCGATCTCGCGCTTCACGTAGGCCGCGAAGGCCACGGCATCCATCGTGCCTGGCGCCGTGCCCTGACTTGCCAGCGTTTCCTTGAATGCCGGCTCGCTCATCGCGCCGATGGCGATGCGGTTGAGCTGCTGCACGATCGCGGGTGGCGTGCCGCGCGGCGCATACAAGCCGATCCAGATCTCGGTCTCGTAGCCGGGCACGCCCTGCTCGGCGATGGTGGGCACGTCGGGCAGCGAGGGATTGCGCTGCGCGGTCGACACGGCGATCGCGCGCAGCTTCTGGCTCTCGACGTACTTCACCGCCGTGAGCGCATCGACGAAGGCCGCGTGGATCTGTCCGCCCAGCACGTCGTTCACCGCCAGCGCCGTGCCCTTGTACGGAACATGCAGGAACGGCGCGCCCGTGCGGGCCGCCAGGAGTTCGCCCGACAGGTGCGTCGTGCCGCCGGTGCCCGACGAGCCGTAGGACACGCCGCCGCTCTTCTTTGCGAACGCGATCAGCTCCTGCAGGTTCTTCGCGGGCACCGAGGGATGGACCACGAGCACGTTCGGCGTGCGCGCCAGCAGGGCCACGGGCACGAAGTCCTTCTCGGTGTCATACGGCAACTGCTTGGTGATGGCCGGGTTGACGACATGCGCCGTCGTCGTGATGAGCAGCGTGTGGCCGTCGGGGCGCGACTTGGCGACGCGCTCGGCACCGATGATGCCGCCCGCACCCACGCGGTTCTCGACCACCGCGGGCTGCTTGAGCTCGTCCTGCATCCTGCGCGACAGCTGGCGGGTCAGCACGTCGGTCATGCCACCTGCGGTGAAGGGCACGACCAGTGTCACGGGGCGGTCAGGGTACGTGGACGCGACGGCCGCGGACAGCCCCGAGGCCAGCGCCAGCCCGAGGGAGGCGGCGCGCACGAATTTCGAGATCGTTGTCATGTGTCTGGGTCTCCTTTGAAGGCGTCTTCAGCCGCGCTTTCTCGCGCGCAGGAAGGCCTCGATGTAGTCTTTGGGCTCGCTCGTGTCGTAGGCGCGCACCAGTGCCTCGACGCCGACGGCGATGGCGTCCTGCGTGGGCATGCGTTCCCAGCTGCGGATCAGCGCCTTCTGGTTGCGCAGGGCCTGCGGCGCGCCCGACAGCAGTTCATGGCGCCAGGTGGACACTTCGTCCTCGAGCGATTCGGCGGGCGCCGTCGCGGTGATGAGGCCCCAGTTGCAGGCCGTGTCGGCGTCGATCATGCGGCCCGACAGCAGCAGGTCGCGCGTGCGGCCCCAACCGATCAGGCCGGGCAGCAGCGCACCATGGATGACCGAGGGCACGCCGAGCTTGACCTCGGGCATGCCGAAGCGCGCGTCCTTCGCGGCGATCTTCAGGTCGCACACGGTCGCGACCTCCATGCCGGCACCCAGGCAGTAGCCCGACACGACCGACATGGTGGGAAACGGCAAGGCGCGCAGCTGCTCGCACAGCGCGAACACGCCCTTGATGTAGGCATCGATGTCGCGGTGCTTCGCGTCCTTGAGGAACTTGATGTCGGCCCCGCCCACGAAGGCCGTGGGACGCCCGCGCAGGATCATGAGGCGGATGTCGTCGCGCCACTGCAGCTCGTGCAGCGTCTCGGTATAGATGGCGGCGGCCTCGGCGGTCAGCAGGTTGAGGCGGCCGTTGTCGAACTGCACGCTGGCGACGCCTTCGGCATCGACATCGACATGGCAGCAAGGGCGGGATTCGGTGGAGGTTTCCATGGTGCAGGCGGATCGGTGATGGGATTGCGCCCGATCGTAGGCAGCCCTCATTGATGCAACAATGGAATTATTTGAATAAACCAAGTCCTCATTGGAATGAATATCACCATCCGGCAGCTCGAGGTTTTCCTGGCGCTGTTCGACACGCGCAGCTTCACCGCGGCCGCCACCCAGCGCCACATGACGCAGTCGGCCGTGAGCAAGGTGGTCGCCGAACTCGAGACGCAGCTGGGGTTCGCGTTGTTCGACCGCACCACGCGACGCGTGCAGCCCAATGCGCAGGCCGTGGAGTTCCATCCCTTCGCGGTAGAGATCATCGCGACCATGCGCTCGGCGGCGCGCAGCGTGGCCGAGCTTGCCGACCTGCAGCGCGGGCGCGTCGGCATCGCCGCCTCGCCCATGATGGTCTACGGCCTCCTGGCCCCGCTGATCGCCGACTACCGCAAGCGCTACCCCGGCGTGCAGTTCGACCTGCACGAACTCTCGACCGACGAGACCGTCGCGAGCGTCCTCGCCGGCCGGGTCGACTTCGGCCTCGGCGCGATCGACCACGAGATTGCCGGCGCCGACACGCAGGTCGCGTTCGAGGATTCGATGTTTGCCGTGGTTCGCGCGGACCACCCGATGGCCGCCAGGAAGAAGGTGCCGTGGAAGGCGCTCGCCCTCTGGGAGCACATCAGCCTGCGCAACGTGTACACGGTGCGGCGCACCATCGACGACATCGTGGCGCGCCAGGGCATCGCGCTGCCCAGCGCGATCGAGGTCGGCACGCTCACCGCCGCGCTCGGGCTGGTGCGTGCGGGTGCGGGAGTGGTCGTGCTGCCCGGCTACGCGGCCCGCATCGCGCAGGAATGGGGGCTCAAGGCCTGCGCCATCGCCGACATCGGCGCCACGGTGCACCGCATCCACGTGATCCGGCGGCAGAAGTCGACGCTGTCGATTGCCGCGCGGCGCTTCCTCGACGAGCTGCGGATGTCGGCCGGGAAGCTCCCCGCCCGCCCCTAGCGTCGGGGGCGGTGCGGGGCTTTCTTGTGGCTCAACCCGCCGGCTGCGCCACCTTGCTCCACGCCTCGTACAGGTCTTCGTCGCTTTCATCGCGCACCGGCAGCGAATGCAGCTTCATCTCGCGCTGCTCCAGCGGCCGGGCGATCTCGACGTAGCCGCGCGCGGCCGACAGGTCGAAGGGCTCGCCGTCTTCGTTCGAGTAGGCGTAGAAGACCTCCTTCACTCCCGACAGGTACATCGCCGTCAGGCACATCGAGCACGGGTAGCCGCTGGCGTACACGGTGCAGCCCGACAGGTCGGTGCTCTTCAGGGCCTTGGCGGCGGCGCGCACGGCCTGCATCTCGGCGTGGGCCGAGGGGTCGCACAGGGCGTCCACTTCGTTGACGGCGGTGGCAATGACCTTGCCGTCGCGCGCGATCACGGCGCCGAAGGGCCAGGTCTTGCGTTCGCGGATGTTGCCCATGGCGAGGCGGATGGAGTCGAGCAGGTACGCGCCTGCGTGGGGGTCATGGGATGTTGTCATTCAGCAAAATCTCCCGCGGTCAGCTGCCGCGATAGGTGGAAAAAAACCAGGGGGCGCACAGCATCGGCACGTGGTAGTGCTGCGCCGCGTCGGCGATGGCGAAGCGCACGGGCACCACGTCGGACAGCGCATCGGCCGCCTTGAAGTGGTCCCCGACGTGGAACTGCAGCTCGAACTGTCCGGTGCGCGCGGAGGCGGCGGGCAGCATGGGCGCGTCGGTGCGGCCGTCGGCGTTGGTGCGCGTGCTGTTCAGGCGCGTCGGCGGCGTGGTCGCCACGTCGTAGAGGTCGACCTTCAGCCCGACGAGCGGGCGGCCGGTGGTGATGTCGAGCACGTGGGTGGTGATGCCGGTCATGAGAACAAAACTCCTTGCGGACGATGGGAACGAACGGGGCCTGCTTGGTCAGCTGCCGCGCGAGTAGGTGTAGCTCCACGGGCCGAACTGGATCGGCAGGTGGATGCGCTCGGCCACGTTGGCCACGCGGATGCGCACCGGCAGCTTCGACAGGAACGGCGGCGTGGGCAGGCGCGACTGCTTGCGCGCAAAGTACTCGTCCACGTGCAGCAGCAGCTCGTAGTCGCCGGCACGGTAGCTGTCGCCGATCAAGAGCGGCTCGTCGGAGCGGCCGTTGCCGTTCATGGTCACGGTGCGCAGCAGCTTGAATCCGTCGCCCTCGCGCACCGAAAAATCGATGCGCAGGCCGGTCGCCGCGGCGCCGTGGAAGGTGTCGAGCGCGTGCACGGTCAGGCGCGGACTCACGCCGTGCAGCACGATCGGGCCGCTGGCCTGGGCCGGGCCAGCGGGTGCGGCCGTTGTTTGTGCAACAGCACCGTGGGGCGCCAGGGCCGCGGCGCCGAGCGCGAGGCCCGACAGCGCGAAGCGACGGCGTGCGGGCAGGGAAATTTCTTTCTCAGGCATGGACCGCTCCTTGGGAGATGGACGCACCCAGCAGCGTGTCGATGCGACCGCGGGTGATGAGGCCGATCTGCGTCAGCGCCGCGCGGCGCTCGGCTTCGGTGGACTCGGCGGCGCGGCTGCGCAGCGCCTCGAAGATCTGGCCCTTGGTGCTGCGCCGCACCGCGATGATGAAAGGAAAGCCGTGCCGCTCTCGGTACACGCGGTTCAGCCGCTGGATCTCGGCCATCTCTTCGCGGCTCAGCGCATTCAAGCCCGCACTGCCCTGCTCGCCGACCGACTCGGCAGTCATCGTGCCGGACTGGGCTTCGCGGCCCGCCAGCTCGGGGTGGCCGCAGAGGAACGCCAACTGCTGGGCGTCGGGCGCACGGCGCACCACGTCGAGCATGGCTTCGTGCAGCGCGTCGATGGTGGCGAAGGGCCGCAGCGACCAGGCCGAGCGTGCGACCCAGGGCGAATTCTCGAAAGTCGGCCCGAGTGCGGCGACGAACGCGTCGCAGTCCATGGCGTTGAGCGCCTGGAGATCGAAACGATGGGCGTGGGAAGGCATGGAGAGCATCTCCTTTGTATTCAGACAGGCGGACGAAGGGGTGAAAGGAATCAGCGCGCGGGCGTCTTGTGCAGGCGCGGCACGAACAGCAGGATCAGCAAGGTGGCGCAGATCTCGACCGCCGCGACCACATACAGGCCCGGCGCCAGGCTGCCGGTGGCGGTCTTGATGAGGCCCAGCATCCACGGCGCGCCGAAGCCCGCGAGGTTGGCGATCGAGTTGATCAGCGCCACGCCGCCGGCGGCTGCGGTGCCGGCCAGGAAGCGGTTGGGCATCTGCCAGAACACGGGGATGGCGCTCATGGTGCCGACGATGGCCAGCGTGAGACCGGCCAGCACCAGGGCCGGGCTCTGGCGCAGGAACAGCGCCACCACCAGCAAGGCACCCGAACCCAGCGCCGCGGCCAGCGCGCAGTGGTAGCGCGACTCCTGGTGGCGGTCGGAGTGGAAGCCGTTCCAGATCATCCCGGCCGCGCCGCACAGGTAGGCGCCGGCCATGATCCAGCCCACGGTCAGCGGGTTGGTGAAGCCGATCTCTTTCACCAGCGTCGGGCCGTAGAAGGTGAGCGACGAGTTGGCCGCGATGATGCAGAAGAAGATCAGGATCAGCAGCCAGAACTTGCCGTTCTTCAGCGAGGCCAGCATGCTGTGCTCGCGGTGGCCCAGCGTCTTGCGGTCGCGTTCCAGGTCGTCGTGCACCAGCTGGCGTTCACGCGCCGTGAGCCAGTGGGCCTGCTCGGGCCGGTCGGTCAGGTAGAAGTAGGTGGCGATGCCGGCCAGCACCGAGGGAATGCCCTCGAGCAGCAGCACCCACTGCCAGCCGGCCCAGCCGTTCACGCCATGCATGTTGTTCATGATGGTGCCGGCCAGCGGCCCGCCGATCACGCCCGCGAAGGCCGAGGCCGACATGAACATGCCGAAGGCCTTGGCGCGCCGGCTGTCGGGGAACCAGTAGGTCAGGTACAGGATGATGCCGGGGTAGAAGCCCGCCTCGAACACGCCCAGCAGGAAGCGCAGCAGGTAGAACATCTCGGTGCTCTTCACGAACATCGTGGCGATCGAGGTCAGGCCCCAGCCGATCGTGATGCGCATGATGGTCTTCTTGGCGCCGATCTTCTGCAGCAGCAGGTTGCTGGGCACCTCGAAGAAGAAGTAGCCCAGGAAGAAGATCCCCGCGCCCAGCCCGTAGGCCGCCTCGCTCCACTTCAGGTCGTCCAGCATCGTCAGCTTGATGAAGCCGATGTTGACCCGGTCGATCCAGGCCAGCACCCACAGCAGCATCAGGAAGGGAATCAGGCGAAAGATGATCTTGCGGTAGATGCCGTCCAGTTCCGCCGTGGCGGTGTGTTCCCGGACTGGCGCCATCGTGGCGTCCATGCTCATGGTTGTCTCCATTTCTAGGTGTGGACGGGACGCGCCGCCTGGGACCTTCTGTGGGTCCGCTTGCGGCTGCCGTTCCCGCTGGTGGCGAACTGTAGGCAGATATCGCGGCCCCGGATCACGCTCTCTAGAATGTGCGGCATAACGGTTTGCCATGATGGTGCTGCCGCCGGCAACGCCTCTTTTCTCCGCCCTGCCGCCATGTCACGCTCCCACGCTCCCGTCGACACCTACCTGCTGCGCGTGCTGGTCGCCCTGGTGGCCGAACGCAGCGTCTCCCGGGTGGCGGTGCGCATGAACCAGACCCAGCCCGCCATCAGCACCGCCCTGCGCCGGCTGCGCGAGGTGTTCGCCGACCCCATCCTGGTGCGCGAGCGCAGCGGCATGGTGCCGACCGAGCGGGCGCTGCAGCTGCGCGACCGCGCGCGTGGCGCGCTGCTCGAGATCGACCGCATGCTCTCGGGGCCCGAGCAGTTCGAGCCCGCCTCCAGCGCGATGACCTTCCACCTCGCGCTGCCCGACTACCTGGCGATGAGCTTCCTGGCCGACGTGACGACGCGGTTCCGTGCCGAGGCGCCGCACGCGCGGCTGGTGGTGCACCCGCTGAGCGTCACCTACGACTACGAGCGCGCGCTGGCCCAGGGCGAGCTCGACATCGTGATCGGCAACTGGCCGCAGCCGCCCGACCGGCTGCACCTGTCGCTGCTGCTCGAGGACGACCTGATGTGCCTCATGGGCAAGAACAACCCGCTGGCCGCCAAGGGCGCCATGACGATGGAGCGCTACATCGCCGCGCGCCACGTGGTGCCCACGCCGTATGCGGCGTCGCAGCGCGGCGTGGTCGAGACGCACCTGGCCACCTTGCGCCAGACGCGCGAGGCCTGCATTGCCGTGCCCTACTTCACCGTGGCGCCGCACCTGCTGGTGGGCACCGACCTGGTCTTCACCACCGCGCGCCATTTCGCGATGCAGTTCGTGCACACGCTGCCGCTGGTGGCGGTGCCCGCGCCGCAGGGCTTTCCGCGCATGCGCTTCTACCAGCTGTGGCACGACCGCTCGCAGCACGAGCCGGCACACCGATGGCTGCGCGGCATCCTGGCGGCGGTGGCGTCGGGGCTGGCGCGGCCCGATGCGGCGGAAGCTGCCGCCCCCGCGAGCGCCTAGGCTGATTGCCTTTCGCTCAGGCGGCCGAACCCGGCGCAGCGGCTGCGCTCCCCCACGCGCGTTCCCCTGCCCTTCGGACGGGTTCCCGCTGCCGGCGCCTGTTCTCTTCCGGCGCGCTGGCCGTGGTGCTCAACCGGTAGCCCTGCCCCGGGACCGCCTGCAGTTCCAACCCATGGCGTCCGGCGCCCAGGCCGAGCTTGCGGCGCAGGCCGCACACGTTCGTGGACAGCACCCCGGAGCCGCAGCGATGGCCGCTGTCCCACACCAGCGCGCGCAGTGCGTGGTGGGTCAGGACCTGATCGACGTTCCTGAACAGCACGATGGCCAGGTCGAACTCATTGGGCGTCAATTCGACCCGGATGCCGGCCACCTGCGCGCTGTCCGCGGACAGGTCGAAGCGGAACGAACCCCATTCGACGAACTGGCCCGCCACCCGTGCCCGGTGCCACTGCAGGAAGCACCGCATCAGGAGGTACGCCTCTTCGAACGAAGACGGTGTCACCTCCACGTGGTCGGATTCGCGTGCATGCAGGACCGCCAGTTCGCGCAGACCGCGCTTGCCGCCGCTCAGGACCAGGGGGCACTCCGGGCCCACCTGCTCCCGCACCTGGGCGATCAGTGCGCCCGCGGCGCCGGCGTCCACCGGACAGGCCACGACCACGGCGTCGAAGCGAAGGTGGAGGTAGCTGCACGCCTGCATCAGTTCCAGTGCGCTGGTGAAGACCAGCGGCCAATGGCCGAGCCTGCGGATGGCCCGCCCCATCTGCTGTCGGGGCCGGAGTTCCGGGTCGATCACCGCAATGGTGGCGCACGTGGTCTCGCCCCACGTGATGGGCAGCCGCAGCGTGGAGGGGATGGCGGTGTGGACAGTGCAATGACTCTGCTTCAAGGATCACTCCAGAGGTGGATGGATGGATCGGATGTCGAATCGCCTTGTGGGCAAGTCGACGGGGTGGTTTGCGCTCTGGACGACGGGCTAACGGCTCAGAACTTCGAAACGCCCCGCGCCTTCCCAGGTGCTTTCGGCCGCGACGCGCGTGGCGGCGGCCCTCACGAAGGGTTCGATCTCGAGCTGCACCGTGAGGCGTTGGCCCTGGGCCAGGCCCGCGCCGTCCATGGGCGACATCCGGTCGCCGGGCCGAAGGAACGACGAAGGGGCCGAGCCCGTGGCGTCCGCGTGCGATGCGGCCAGGCGAACCGGCCTGCCGTCGAGCTGCGCCTGCACGATCCGCAGGGTGAAGCGTTCGTTCCCGGCAAACCGGAACCCCGTGTCGTCCGCCGCCGCGCCCTGGAACGACAGCGCCATCGCCGAGCGTTCGGCGCACACCGCCGTGAGCGTCACGAGGCGCTTGCCCAGCGAGGCGCGGGCGGGGTCGGGCTGGCGCTCCAGCAGCTGTGCACGGGTCATTCGTCCGTAGTCGACGAGCGACTCGCTCAGTTGCGCGTCGCAGCGCCCCGAGGCTTGTGCATGCGCCGGTGTTGCTGCCATCGCGGCAAGTGCCATGCCGAACGTCGCGCCCATTCGGCGCAGGCTTTTCATCGTGATCATTGGTGTGCTTCCATGGCCGTGCAGGTGGCATCGGCCGATTCAAAGTAGGCGGAGGTGTCGGGTGTCTGCGGCAGCGAAAACGCGAGCCTGCAGCTGTCGCCGTTCGACAGCGTGACCCGCAGGTCCGCGCCGTCCCGCACGTCGGGCAGAAAGACCTGCCCGCCGTCGACCACCGAGGTGACGTACTGGTTGTCGCCGTCGACCACCGCCCCACCCTTCTCGAGCGCCTGCCCGGCAGGACCGACGGCCTTCAGCAGCACCCGGCGGGCGTTGACCACGCCGAATCGGATGTGGTTCACCGATCCGCGGCCCGCATCGAGCTCCTGGTAGCCGTTCACCAGGTCGACGTTGCGGGGCAGCGACCGGGTCGCGATCTCCAGCCGGCTCGTGTGGTACGGGAACAGCTGCGGGGCCACCGCGCGCCCCCAGGCGTCGGTCCACACCGGGCCTTGCGGCGTGCCGATCCGGACGCCGGACACGCCGCCCACCGAGACGATGCCGAAGGTGTCCTGCACGGGGTACGGCGAGAACGTGACGCCGTCCTTGTGGGCGACGATGCCGCCCTGCAGTTGCCCGCTGTAGGTGGTGCTCGCGCCGTTGCGCGAGAAGCCCAGGTTGGCTTGCGTGTAGCGCGGCAGCGCCCCGCGAAGTCGTTGCGCCCGTCGCGGCTGTCCCGCTCGGCCGAGACCTGGTAGCTCGTGGTGTCGTCGATGCGCTCGTTGAGCGTGACGCCGGCGCGGGTCCGGTCGTCGTAGCGGTTGACGTACGTCTTGACCGTCTTCGAGCCCAGCGGAATGCTCACCGTGACATAGGCCGCATGCCGGTTGTCGAAGCGCCCCAGGTCGCCGGTGCTGCGTTCCACGTTGAGCGATACCGTCGCGTGCGGGAACGACTTCACCCACGAGCCGATCACGCGCTGGATGTGGCGTCCGTCGAAGCTCGAGGAGGCCGAGTAGGCCAGCCGGAAACCGCCAAGGCTCGCTTGGGTCCAACCGACAGAGCCCGTGTACTGGCCCTTGTAGCGCTGGCGTGTCCAGCCGGTGTCGAACAGGTCCGGGTTCACCGTGTCCGCCAGGTCGCGAAAGCCCCGGGTCTGCTGCGTGGCGCTCACCGACGCCGACAGGGCGGGCGAGATCACGCTGCTCACCGACGCGTTGACCTGCGTGCCGCGCACGCCCTCTCCTGTGGCGTTGGACACGGCCTGGCGAAACCCCGCCATCGTGCCCGGAACCACCATGCGATTCACGGCCCATGCCGCGGCCTGGTAGCGCGACGCCGCCATCGCACCCGCCGTCAGGTGCGTGCGCTTGTCCAGTGCCCAGGTGCCAGTGCCTGTCGCCACCCAGGGCTTGTCCTGCCGTTCGCCGTGGCCATACGGGCGGTAGCGGCCGATGGCGAACGAGTAGCCGGCCGTCGTGCGAAGCGCGGTCGCGCCCAGGGCGGCCGCTGGCACGGTGAACGGCCGGCGCGAGCCGTCGGCCTCGATGACCGTGACTTCCAGGTCGCTCGCGCCGCTGAGCAGCGGCAGGCCCGTCAGCGAAAACGGCCCCGGCGGGACGACCGTCGAGTAGATGAGCGCCTGGTTCTGCCGCACCTCGACGCGGGCCTGCGTGTGGGCGATGCCTTCGACCACGGCGCCGTTGTCGCGTGCGTCTGCGCGCAGGGCCTCTTCCGGGACGATCTGCACGCCCAGGATCGGATCGCCCGGGAAGATCGAGCTGGCGATGGTGATCTGGCCGCCCTGCACCGTCGAGCCCAGGCCGGTCAGCGTCTTCTGGCCGTAGGCATACAGGTGCTGGAGCTTCTCCTTGCCGTTGTTCGACGTGTAGCTCTGGCGGCTGCGAAAGATCCAGTCGCCGACGTTCAGGCCGGCCTCGGTGCCCAGCGAATGGAAGCTGCTGGTGCCGCCGGCATGGCGGCTGTCCATCGTCAGCAGGTCGTAGTTCAGCAGGCCGGCGACGCCGCCGCTGCTGAAGGTGTCGGCCCGCTCGCGGGCCCGGAACGCGTCGGTCGGCACGATGAGGCGGACCTCGTCCCTGCCGGGGCGCAGCTCGACGATCGTGCTGGGGAACTGGCGCTGGAATTCATCGCAGGCCGTGCCGTCCGCAGCGGCGTCGTCCGCCGCGCGCCCCGTGACCAGGCCGGCCTTGTCCCGCAGCGTTTCGTCGAAGCACAGGCGGCCGTCCGCATCGAAGGTGGCAGGCACCAGCCCGCGCCGCTCGCCGTTGACGAACAGCGTCACCACGCTCGTCCCGGCGCGAAAGCGGGCCTCGTGCCGGAAGTAGTCCGCCAGCTTCGGATCGATGCCGCGCTGCTTGAGCACGTCCAGGTCGAAGCCCGCGCCCTGCTTTTCCTTAATGAACTGCTCGATGACGTCGGCGCGATCCTCGCCGGCCAGGGCAAAGGCCGACGGAGACGCCAGCAGCACGCAGAGCATCGCCGGCAGGCCGGCCGAAGTGCCTTTCGCGCGCTCGCCCATGGCGGCCGCCGGGGCCACGGTGCGCAAGGACGACAGCCCAGCCATCGTCAGTGCGCCGCGAGCCTGACGTCGTAGCTGGCCACGGTGAAGCCGTACACCGTCGCTGGCACCATCCGCACCGTGGCGGCACCCTTCGCCGTGGCCGGCAGGGGCACTTCCACCGTCTCGCCGGGCAGCACATGGGGGCGCGGCAAGTCGACCGTCGCGGTCGACGGGAGCAACTGGACCGCGGTGGCCAGGCGCACCACGTACGGGCTGTCGTTCACGACGCGCAGCGTGCCGGTCCCGACCGACCACTTCAGTCGCTTCCATGGCTGGTCGTCCTTCGCCAGGCCCTTGGGGTGGATCAGCACCGGCAGGTTCTGGCGCACGTTCATGGTCACGCGCAGGCCCGGTTCCGTGTTCTTCGGCGGGATGCCTTCGAAGATGACGCGCCGCAGACGTTGCGTCTTCAGCGGCTCCTTGGTCTGCAGCAGAAAACGCACCAGCTGCGTCTCACCCGGCTCGACCCGGGCGACCGGCGGGGTCACGATCAGCAGGGTGTCATCGTCCCCGGGAATGCCCGTCAGCGACGTGAACATGAGCGCCGGCTTGGCGTCCGTGTTCTTGACGTTGATGCTGGCCTCGCCATCGCTCTCGTTGACGATGACGACCGAGGTCTCCGGCAGCATGCCCGCGGCATGCAGCGGCAACGGGGCAAGGCCCGCGATCCATGCGGCCGAGGCGGACAGTGCGAAAACAAATCTGGCGGGAGTGAAGTTCACGGTTCTCTTTCCTGTGGTCGGACGAGCGCGTCCGCCGTCTCGAAAGGGGCGCTTTCGAGAAGAATCAAAAATGGGGAGGGACCGACGGGCTGTTCGCCAGCCGTGGCACCGCGTCGATCCCGATCGGTCCGGACGCGATGCCGGCCGGTGCTCAATGCCGCAGCGGGCTCGAGAACGGGATGTCCTGGAAAGGGTTGCGCCAGGCGCCCTGCCCGGCACCACCCTGTATCGGGCGGAAGGACCGCCCGATACAGCCGCGTGGCTTACAGGTAGACGAGTTCGAAGGTCGACAGGCCATCCAGCGGGATCGCGTGGGTCAACGGCAGGTTGCTGCTCTTGTCGATGGCGGTCGTCACACGGATATCGGCCGTGACAGACCTGCTGGCAGCCGGCAGATTCGACTGGGTCTTGCTGAATGAAACAAGTTGATTCCCTTCACCCTTCAGGCCCCTCATGCCAAGGAACCCCCAATTGATTCCGCCGTCCTCGCTCGCAAGGGAAAGCGAGAAGCCTCCATCGGAGGTCTGACTCACAACCTGCAACGAATATGCGCCGATGTTCTTGCCATCCGACGCACCCAAGCCGAACTTCTCCTTCTCAGTAAGCCCCGGAACCGTTGCCAGCGAAGTGACCGCGGTCCCTGCGCGTTCGTCGATCACCTTGAAGCCGAACATCGCAGGCGCATCGCAGGTCATGCTCAGCTGGATCGACTTTTGCGCAAGCGTGGTCTGGGCCGTCGGGTTCAGCGAGCTGGCGGGGATCGTGCCGTAGTCGACCACGCCACCGCCTGCAAAGGCGGGCGTGCAAGCGGCAGGAACGATGGTGCCGGTGATCCGCAGTTCGGCGCTTTCGGCGCTCGCCGGGACAGGCGCGATCACCACGGCGGCCGCGCCAGCGATGGCGGCGAGGGTTGCAATTCTCTTCACACGTATTTCCTCAAGAACTTCAAAAAAGTTTCAACGAAGGATTCGTTGAGATCCTCCCTATCCCGAAACGCTGCCCTTGACGGCAGAGGAAGCAGGGATGGAAATGGATCGACGGGCTGTTCGTCAGCCGCTGCTTACAGGTAGACGAGTTCGAACGTCGACAGGCCATCCAGCGGAATCTGCTGGGTCAGCGGCAGGTTGCTGCCCTTGTCGATGGCGGTCACCACACGGATGTCGGCCGTGATGGCGGTGTGGGCGCCCGGCACCGTTCCCGTGGCACTGGCGGCGAAGGCAACGAGCGTGCCGCCGTCGCCGGTCATGCCGCCCGCAAAGTCCGACCAGGTGGCGCCGCCGTCCACGCTGTTGATGTGTTTGGTGCTGCCTTGATCGGCAGTCTCTTTCGTGATCTGCAACGAATAGGCGCCGATGTTCTTGCCATCCACAGCGCCCAAGCCGAACTTCGCATTCGTGGCATACCCCGGGATGGTTTCCAACGCGGCGACCGCCGTCGCAGCGCGTTCGTCGATCACCTTGAAGCCGAACAGCACAGGCGCATCGCAGGTCAGCGTCAGCTGGGTCGACTTGTCCGCGAGCGTGGTCTGGGCCGTCGGATTCAGCGAGCCGGAGGGAATGTTGCCGTAGTCGACCACGCCGCCGCCTGTGAAAACGGGCGTGCAGGCGGCCGGCACGATGATGCCGGCGATCCGGAGCTCGGCACTGTCGGCGCTCGCCTGGCCGGGCACGAACATCACGGCAGCCGCGCAGGTGACAGCGGCAAGGGTTGCAATTTTCTTCACTGGTATTTCCTCAAGAACTTCAAAAAAAAGGTTCAACGAAGGATTCGTTGAAACCCACCCATGGCCTCGAAACGATGCGTTGGACTGCACCGCAACGAACCCAATCCAACCGCCGATGCGTCGGGTTTCACGTTGCAAGGGCCTTGCGCCTCTTGCAGCGAGTGCCCTTGAAAGTGCGCACGAAAAAGCGTGTGAGCGGCGGCGTGTTTTCTTCCGATGAATTGTTCTTTTTGGGTGCTTTTCCCGATATAGAAATACAACGAAAAACCGGGAGGTCGACTTAGGGATCGTTCGAAAATTCGAACCCGGGGCGGCGCGGGCTCGCGCGGCGTGCGCTCACGCATCCCCTCGTTGTGATGGTGTCGACGCGGGAGCGAGCCGCCTACGATCCGCCCACTGGGAGGGTCCTCATGGCACACCACCTCGCCGCGCAGCCGCTTCGCCTGATGGTGCTCGACGACCACGCGGTCGTCCGGCATGGCCTGATCGCCAGATTGGCGGACGAGCCCGACCTGTCGGTGGTCGGCAGCCATGCCACCAGCCGCGAACTGCTCGATGCCCTGGCCACCGTGGCGGCCGATGTCGTGCTCGTGGATTTCTCGCTCGGGCCTTCGGACATCGACGGGCTCAACCTCCTGCGGGCGCTGAAGGTCCGGCATCCGCGCAGCCGGACGATCGTCATCTCCGCGCACTACAGCGCGGCCACCGTGGCACTGGCGTTGAAAGCCGGCGCGCGCGGCTATGTCGGCAAGAGCCAGGAACTGGACGAACTCGTGGCGGCCGTGCGCACGGTGAGCAAGGGCCGCATCCACCTGCATCCCGACATGGCGGCGGACATCGCCACCCTTTCCGAGGCCGCGTCGCCCCACACCGACGCCGAGGCGCTCACGAAGAACCCGCTGCTGTCCCCGCCGAGCGCGAGGTGCTGCGTTGCTGCCTGGAAGGCCTGTCGGTCACGCAGATCGCCACGAAGTTCTCCCGCAACGTGAACACCATCAGCACGCAGAAACACGCGGCGTTCCGCAAGCTGGGCATCCGCACGGACAACGAGCTGTTCAAGATCCGCCACCAGCTGGACAAGACATGAACCCCTGGCGCGCTCTCGGGCGAGCGGCCCGGTGGACGATGTGCGGCGCGATGGCCCTCCCCGCCGGCCCCGCCTGGGCGCAAGCGCAGCCCCTCTTCACCGACGAGGAACAGCGCTGGATGAAGGCCAACCCCGTCGTGCGCTATGCCGCGGACACGCGGCTGAGCCCGCTGGAGTCCATCGAGCACGGCCGCTACAAGGGATTGATCGCGGAGTACCTCGACGCGGTCGCCCGCAAGTCGGGCCTGCGCTTCGAGCTGCACGCCACCCCCGACTGGCAGGAAGCCCAGCAGGCCTTCCTCGACGGCAAGGTCGACATGTTCCCGAACGCCAGCGCCCAGCGCACCACGCGCGAGGTCGGCGCAAAGCTGCGCCTGACCGATCCCTTCTTCGTGGCACAGACGATCATCGTCACGCGCACCGACGCCCCCTTCGTCCTGCACATGAAGGACCTGGACGGCAAGGTGGCGGCCGTGCGCGGCGGAGGCACCTACGCCCATGTCTTCGCCGAGCGCTACCCGGGCGTGCGCGTGCTGCCCACCAGCGAACCGATGGAAAGCCTCGATGCGGTGATCACCGGCGAGGCCTACGCCGCCATCGGCTCCGACGCGGTGTTCCTGCCCATGATGCGCCGCAGGCATGCGCGCCAGTTGAGCATCTCCGGCACGATCGGCGACCTCCTGTACGTGGCCCAGATGGGTGTTCGCGCCGACCTGCCGCTGCTGCATTCCATCGTGGAGAAGTCGCTCGCGAGCCTCTCGGCGGCGGAGACCGGCCAGATGAACGACCGGTGGCTGGAACAGACCGACTTCGGCGAGCCGTCGCTGCTGTCGATCGTGCGCTACCGCCTGCCGCAGCTGTTGCTGCTGCTCGGCGGCGTCGTGCTGCTCGGCTGGTTCGCCTGGCGCGCCCGCGTGGCGCAGCGCGCCGCGCAGAAGAGCGAGCGCACCAAATCGAACTTCCTGGCGGTCATGAGCCACGAGATCCGCACGCCCATGAACGCGGTGCTGGCCTCCATCGAGATGCTGGCGCACACGCCGCTGGATGCGCGCCAGACGCGCTTCACGCGCACCGCCTCGGCAGCAGCCGAAGCCCTGCTGTCGCTGCTGGACGACGTGCTCGACCTCTCGAAGCTGGATGCCCGGCGCCTCGCGCTGGAACTGGTGCCCACCGACGTCGACGCGCTGGCGCAGAAGGTGGCGCATGTGGCACGCGTGAACGCGCAGGACAAGCCGCTGGTCATCGCGGTGCGCACGCACAACCCGTCGGGCCGGCAGGTCCTGATCGACCCCACGCGGCTGCGGCAGGTGCTGCTCAACCTGTTGGGCAATGCCGTGAAGTTCACCGAGCGCGGGCGCATCGACGTGACGCTGGAGCTTCTGGACGATGGCGACATGAACGGCCTGCTGACGGTCACGGTGAGCGACACCGGCATCGGCATTGCGCCCTCGCAGCAGGCCACCCTCTTCGATGCCTATTCGCAGGCCGACAATTCCACGACCCGGCGCTTCGGCGGCACCGGCCTGGGGCTGACCATCTGCAAGGAGCTGGTCGAGTTGATGGGCGGCGAGATCCGGTTGACCAGCCGCCTCGGTGCGGGCACCTCGGTCGAGTTCATCTTGCCGGTGCGGCTCGTTGCGCCGGCACAAGAGGTTTCCACGGACGCCGCTGCGGCGCATGGCAAGCCGCCCTCCGGTCCTGCGGCCACCGTGCTGGTCGTGGAGGACCACCCGGGCAACCAGTTCATCATCGCGGAGCAGTTGCGCATGCTGGGCTACGACGCCCGGATCGAAGCCGACGGCGCGGCGGCACTGGCCGCGCTCGCGCCGCCGCATCCTTTTGCGCTCGTGCTCATGGACTGCCACATGCCCGGGATGAGCGGCTACGAGGCGACGCGCCGCCTCCGAGAGAGCGAGCGAGAGGCAGGCGTCAGCCATCTGCCCGTGATCGCGATCTCGGCGGCGACCGACTCGGCGCACCTCGACGAATGCATGGAAAGCGGGATGGACGGCGTGCTCAAGAAACCGCTGCGCCTGGACGAACTGTCGAGCATGCTGCAGCTCTGGCTGGGCGGGGCGCCGTCGTCGCCGCAACGTCCCGACACGGCCTTGCCGCCGCAGTTTCACGAGGCCATGGCGGAAGACCTTGCGGCACTGCGTCGGGCGTTCGCTGCGGGCGACACCGCGAGTGCGGCGCACCATGCCCACCGGATCAGGGGCGCGGCCTTGATGGTCGACGCTGCGGCCGTGGCAGCCCCCGCCGATGCGTTGGAAGACATCGCCCGCGGCGAAACCGCTTCGGATCACATGCGCGTGGCGGACCTGCTGGACGAACTGCAGCTTGCGCTGTCGGCGCACGCGGCGTCCTGAGCAGACGGCGCCCTACGCCCCCGCCATCCGCTCCTTCATCAGCCGCCGAAGAATCGCCAGCGCCGGCGCCTCGGTGCGCTGGCGCAAGGTCACCAGCCCGAAGCGCGCCGTGCCGCGCATCGGCGGCTCCATCCGCAACTCGACCAGGTCGGGTGCCGACTCGTGCACCGCGAGCAGCACCGTGTCGCTCTGGCGCACCACGTCCGCGATGCTGGGCAACTCCTCGCACTGCAGGGTCACGCAGTTGGCGGGATGTGCCTGCGGGCCGTAGGTCTCGACCAACCCGCGCGCCACCTCGTCGCTCAGCGGCGTCGAGGCGATCGGGTAGCGCTGCACCGCCTCGAAGCTCACGCCCTTGCGCAGCCGCGTGAGCGGATGGCCGCGGCGGCACAGGAAGGCGCCACGCAGCTCGTACACGTGGGTCAGCACCAGGTCGGGCGCGGGCTTGAGCGCGCGCGCATCGACCACCAGCGCATCGAGGCTGCGCTCGCGCAGCGCCTGCGCCAGCAGGTCGGTGCTGCCGCGTGCGATCACGGTGCGCACGGCCGGATGGTGCGTCGCCATGTGCAGCAAAAAGGGCGTCATCAGCAGCGCGCCCGGCCCCGAGCCCAGCCCGATGCGCACGGTGCCGCCCTCGCCTTCGCGCATCTGCCGGCCGCGGTCGCGCAGCGCCTCGGCCTCCGACACCAAAAGCCGCGCGCGCTCCAGCACCTCGCGCCCGAAGACCGTGAGCTCGTTGCGCCGGCCGATGCGGTCGAACAGCGGCATGCCCAGCTCGTCCTCGAGCGCGCGCACGCTGCGGCTGAGCGCGGGCTGCGTCAGGTGCAGCGCCTGCGCCGACTGGCTGAACGAGCCCGTGCGGGCCAGCGAAATCAGGTGCCTCAGTTGAACCAGCGTCATGGCGAAAACCTCGTTTTCAGGAATGCATTGGACTCATGCTAATGCAGCCAACAATGCATTGGACGTTGCGTCGGGCCGCTCCTAGCATTCCCCTGCATCCGGCCCCACGAGCCGGCACCACCCCAGGAGACATGACTTTGACGACGACGACTTCGCTCTTCCGATCCGCACTGCTGCTCGGCTGCGGGCTGATGCTGGCGGCCGCGGGCCCTGCCCGCGCCGACGGTTTTCCCGCCAAGCCCGTGAACCTGATGGTTCCCTACCCGGCCGGCGGCCCTTCGGACGCCACCGCGCGCATCTTCACCGTGCCGCTGGGCAAGGCGCTGGGCCAGCAGGTGATCGTGGAGAACCTGGGCGGCGTGAGCGGCGCCATGGCCGCGCAGAAGGTGCTGGCCGCGCCGGCCGACGGCTACTACCTCTTCCAAGGCTCGCCCAACGAGATCATCCTTGCGCCGCTGGCCAATGCGGCCGTGAAGCTCAAGGCCGAAGACTTCCGCATGGTGCACCCGGTGGCCGAGGCGGTGATGGTCTTCGTCGCCCGCAAGGACCTGCCGGCCAACAACGTCGACGAGCTCATTGCGCTGGCGCGCAAGTCGCCCGACAAGCCGCTGTCGTACGGCAGCGTGGGCATCGGCTCGCTCTACCACCTGATCCTCGAGAAGGTGCAGCTGGACACCGGCGTGAAGCTCATGCACGCGCCCTACAAGGGCAACGCGCCGCTGCTGCAGGACATCGGCGGCGGCCAGGTCGACTTTGCCGTGCTGGTCTACAGCGCCGCCATGGGCGCGCTGGCCGACCAGGGCCGCCTGAAAATCCTCGGCCAGCTCGGCGGGCAGCGCTCGGAGCTGCTGAAGAACGTGCCCACCGCCAGCGAAGGCAAGGAGCTGAAGAACGTCAACTACAAGACCTGGAGCGGCTTCTTCGTGCGCAAGAACACCCCCGAAGACGTGGTGCAGAAGCTGCACCAGGCCGTCGGCGCGGCGCTGAAGGAAACGAGCGTGCGCGAGCAGCTCGCGGCCCAGACCCAGCTGGCCTCGCCGCAGACGACGCTGGCCGAATCGGCGAAGTTCTACGAAGCCGAGACCGCGCGCTACCGCGACATCGCCAAGTCCATCCGACTGGAACCCCAATGAGCACCACCGCCCTCCTGAACGACCTGCACGCCAGCGCCGACACCTTCATCGGCATCCGCCGCGACATCCACCAGCACCCCGAACTGGGCTTCGACGAGCACCGCACCTCGGCGCTGGTGGCCGAAAAGCTCCAGGCCTGGGGCTACACCGTCGAGCGCCACATCGGCGGCACCGGCGTGGTGGGCCGGCTGGTGCGTGGCAACGGCACGCGCCGCCTCGGCCTGCGCGCCGACATGGACGCCCTGCCCATCGACGAGGCCACGGGCCTGGTTTACGCCAGCGCGCACACGGGCGTGATGCACGCCTGCGGCCACGACGGCCACACGGCGATGCTGCTGGCGGCGGCGCAGCACCTGGCCGAACGCGGGCGCTTCGACGGCACGCTGAACCTGATCTTCCAGCCCGCCGAGGAAGGCGGCGGCGGCGCGGTGCGCATGATCGACGACGGCCTGTTCGAGCGCTACCCCTGCGACGCCATCTTCGCGATGCACAACATGCCCGGCATGGCGCAGGGCCGGCTGGCGATGCGCGAAGGCCCGGCCATGGCCTCGTCCGACTACGCCACCATCACGCTCACCGGCGTGGGCGGCCACGGCGCCATGCCGCACCGCGCGGCCGACCCCATCGTGGCCGCGGCCAGCATCGTGATGGCGCTGCAGAGCGTGGTCTCGCGCAACATCGATCCGCTGCAGATGGCGGTGGTCACGGTGGGCGCTATCCACGCGGGCAAGGCCAACAACGTGATCCCGCAAGGCGCCGTGCTCGAAGTCAGCGTGCGCGCCCTCGACCGCGAAGTGCGCAAGAAGATCGAAACCCGCATCAAGGCGCTGGTGGCCGCGCAGGCCGAGAGCTTCGGCGTGCAGGCGCAGATCGACTGGCGGCCCGGCTACGCAGTGCTGGTCAACACGCCCGAAGAAACCGCCTTCGCGCGCACCGTGGCCGAAGAACTCGTGGGCCCGGCGCAGGTCACCTGGCAGACGCCGCCGCTGCCGGGCAGCGAGGACTTCGCCTTCATGCTGGAGCGCGTGCCCGGCTGCTACCTGCTCATCGGCAATGGCGACGGCGACGCGCATGGCGCCTGCATGGTCCACAACCCGGGCTACGACTTCAACGACAGCAACGTTGCCGTGGGCGGCGCCTACTGGGTGCTGCTGACCGAGCGCTTCCTGCGCGCCGCGAACTGAACGGTCAAGCCGACTGCCGCGCGAGCCATTCGCGCGGCGACACGCCCACCTTCTGCGCGAACAGGCGCGACAGCGCCGAGGCGTTCGCGTAGCCGAGGCTGTCGGCAATCGCCTTAACCGACGCGCCCGTGCGCAGCTCGGCCTGCGCGATCGTCAGGCGCCACTGCGCCAGGTAGTCGGCGGGCGTCGCACCCACCACCGCCTTGAAGCGCGCCGCGAACGCGCTGCGCGACATGCCGGCCTCCGTGGCCATCTGTTCGAGCGGCCACGGCTCGCCCGGGCGCTCGTGCAGCGCGACCAGCACGCGCGCCAGCTGCGGATCGCCCAGCCCCGTCAGCAGGCCGGCGGGCACGCCGCTTTCCTGCGGATGGTCGAGCAGCCAGCGCAGCAGCTGGATCAGCACCACCTCGAACAGCCGGTCGGCCAGCAGGCGGTGCCCGCACAGCACGCGCCCGGTTTCCGCGAACAGCAGCGCCAGCGAAGCTTCGAGGCCGTCGACCGCATGCAGTGGCAGTTGCACCAGCGGCGGCAAGGCGCGCACCAGCGGGTGCGACTCGCCGCCGTCGAAGTCGACCGTGGCGCAGACGAAGTCCGAGCCTTCGGTGGGCGCGTTGTGGAAGTCGTGCGCCAGCGGACGCGGGTAGAACAGCAGGCTGGGCTCCTTCACGACCAGCTTGCGCGGCACGCCGGCCGCGCGCACCGACGGCGCCGAATGCGTGACCACCATCTCGCCACGCCGCATCACATGCAGGAAGCTGCGCCCTTCCTTCGCCGCGAAGTGCGTCACGCCGCACAGCGGCCCCGTGTGGAACAGGTGGGCCCGGACACGGAAGCGTTCAAGCAGGGACGAGAGCCTGTCGATGGGCGGCGGGGGCGGTGCGCTCGGCATTGGACGAAAAGGTATGTTGAATGGATGAAAGCGTTCAAATCATACGGATTTCGGGAAGACACTGCATCCATCGTCATCACCGAAAGGAAGTCTTCATGCCCCGCGTCAACCTCGTCACCGACACCGCCGCCACCGGCGACGCCCAGTCCTTGCTCGCCGACATCCACGGTGCCTTCGGCGCCACGCCCAACATGTTCCGCGCCGTCGCCAATTCGCCCGCGGCGCTGCGCAGCCTCTGGGGATCGTTCGGCGCGCTCGGCGGCGGCGTCATTCCCGCGCAGCTCGGCGAGCAGATCGCCGTGGCCGTCGCCGACCGCAACGCCTGCCACTACTGCCTCGCGGCGCACACCGCACTGGGTCGCAAGGCGGGCGTGTCGGCCGCCGACATGACGGCCGCGCAGGCCGGCGAATCGGCCGACCCGCGCACCGCAGCGGCGCTGCGCTTTGCGCTCAAGCTCGTCGACGCGCGCGGCCAGGTCAACGACGCCGATGTGCAGGCCCTGCGCGCCGTGGGCTTCGACGACCGACACATCGTCGAGATCCTGGCCCACGTCGCGCTGAACCTGTTCACCAACTACGTGAACGTGGCGTTCCAGGTGCCGGTGGATTTCCCGCAGGTGAAGCTGCGCACCGAGGCGGCCTGACATGGCCTGGCCGCGCCCCGAGGCGCCCGAGCTGCAGGTCGCGCAGTGGCTCAACACCGATGCGCCCGTCACGCTCACGTCGCTGCGCGGTCGGGTCGTGGTGCTGCACGCGTTCCAGATGCTGTGCCCGGCCTGCGTGTCGCACGGCCTGCCGCAGGCGAAGAAGACGCGGCAGCTGTTCGCCGCGAAAGACGTCGCGGTGATCGGCCTGCACTCGGTGTTCGAGCACCACGACGTCATGACGCCGGCCGCACTCGACGCCTTCGTGCGCGAGTACCGCCTGGGCTTTCCCATCGGCATCGACCAGCCCTCGCCCACCGGCGGCATTCCCGCCACGATGCGCGACTACCAGTGGCAGGGCACGCCGAGCACGGTGCTGGTCGACCGGCAGGGGCGCTTGCGCATGAGCCACTTCGGCCTGCTCGACGACATGGCGCTGGGCGCCGCCATCGGGCAGCTCGCGGCCGAAGAGGCGCCTGCGCACCTCATTGCACAACCTGCAGACGATGCATCGCCAGACGGCCCCTGCGACGACACCGCCTGCCGCGCCTGAAAGAAGAAAGGACACTCGCCGCATGCCATGCATCGCCCTGCAACACCTCGCCTTCGAAGACCTCGGAAGCTTCGCGAACGTGCTCACCCAGGCCGGCCACGCCATCGACTACCGGCAGGCGGGCCCGTCCGCGCTCAGCGCCGACGAATGGCGCCACGCCGACCTCGTCGTGGTGCTCGGCGGCCCCATCGGGGCCTACGACACGGCGACCTACCCCTGGCTCACCGAAGAGATCGCCGGCCTGCAAGAACGACTGGCGCTGCAGCGCCCCACGCTGGGCCTGTGCCTGGGCGCGCAGCTCATGGCCTGTGCGCTCGGCGCGCGCGTGTACCCGTCGGGGCACACGGAGATCGGCTGGGCGCCGGTCGACCTGAGCGCGGCGGGCCGGGCCTCGTGCCTCGCGGCGCTGGACGGCGAACCCGTGCTGCACTGGCTCGGCGACACCTTCGACCTGCCGCCCGGCGCTGAACTGCTGGCGAGCACCGCACGCACGCCGCACCAGGCCTTCAGCCACGGCCGCCATGCGCTCGCGCTGCAGTTCCACCCCGAGGCCGACCCCGCGCGCATCGAACCCTGGCTCATCGGGCACCATCACGAACTGGCCGCGGCCGGCATCGACATCCCCGCGCTGCGCGCCCGCAGCGCCGAACTGGCCGACCTGCGCTCCGATGCCGCGACGCGCATGCTGACCGCATGGCTGGATCAGCTCGCATGACGCAGCCGGCCCTGCCCATCGACGCGCTGCTGGTCGGCCCCGTGGCCCTGCTGCCCGACGGCCGCACGCGCAGCGGCATCTGCAAGACGCCCACGGCCGATGCGCTGTGGCTGTCACCCACCGGCCTGCAGGGCGACGCGCAGGCCGACCTGCGCATCCACGGCGGCATCGAGAAGGCCGTGCACCACTACCCGCGCGAGCACTACGCGGGCTGGGCGGCGGGCGGCCAGCGCACCGAACTGCTGGCGCACGCGGGCGCCTTCGGCGAAAACATCTCGACCACGGGCTGGAACGAATCGACCGTTTGCATCGGCGACGTCGTGCAGCTCGGCGACGCGCGGGTGCAGGTGTCGCAGGGCCGGCAGCCCTGCTGGAAGCTCGACGCGCACTTCGGCAGGCCCGGCATGGCGCGCGAGATGCAGGCGCGCGGCTGCACGGGCTGGTACTACCGCGTGCTCGAGCCCGGCTGGGTGCAGGCCGGCGCGATGGCCACGCGCGTGGAACGCCCGCATCCCGAGTGGCCGCTGTCGCGCCTCATCGCGCTGCTGTTCTCGTGCGACGCGCGCTTCGCCCCCGAATGGGAACAGGCCGCCGCCCTGCCCGCTTTGGCTGAGCGCTGGCGCGCCACGTTTCGCAAGCGGGTGGATGCGGGGCGCGTGGAAGACTGGGAGCCGCGCCTGCGCGCACCGCAGGCCTGAGGCGGCTCAGAACGCCAGCACGCGCCGGAACGGCCGCGGTGCGGCGTCGTTGCCCGCCGACACCGCCAGCAGCAGTTCCACCCCCGTGGCCGGTGCGCGCGCCGGCGCCACGCCCGGCAGGCGGCGCCAGCCCAGGCCGGGTTCCCAGGCGCGCAGCTGGAAGGTGGAGACACCGTCGAGCACCGCCACCCGGTCCGCGGGCTCCGGCGCCTGCAGCGGAAACACGACCGACACGGGCCCCGCCGCGCGGTAGAGCACATCGCCGCGCACCCACCATTGCACGCGCTGCCACCGCCCGGGCGCGGCCGGCGCGGTGCGCACGATCTCGAGCACGAACGGCGCGCCGTTCGGCTGGCGCGCCTGTATCGCCACCGGCAGCAGCGGCATGGCGGCCGAAGGATTCGCCGAGGCAGTCACCGGCACCGGCAGCTCGGTGGTCGCGCGCAAGGCCACGTCGCGCTCGAACTGGTCCAGCGCGCGCAGCAGTTGCGCCACGCGCTCGGTGCGGTCTTCGAGCTGGTCGTTCGCGCGGCTCACGCTGTCCAGGCCGCGCCAGGCCATCACGGCGAGCACGGCCATGAGCGCGATGGCGATCATCACCTCGACCAGCGTGAAGCCGCGCTGCGTGCGCTTCATGGCGGTGCGCTGCGCGTGTGCAGCGTGGCCAGCAGCCGGTCTTCGTCGTCGGCCGCGTAGACCTGCACGCGCACCGGCCGCAGGCCATCGACCACGGTTCCGACCTCCAGCCGGCAGACGAAGCGGATGCCGCCCTGCGGGCAGTCGCTGCGCGACACGCCCGGCGCGGTGGGCGCGCCGCCCAGCTGCAGTTCCGCCAGCTGGTTGCCCGCCGACAGCATCGCCAGCGACTGCCGCTCCAGCAGGCCGAGGTTGCCGATGGTGAGGCTCGAGGCGCGCACGATCGCGGCCAGCGCGATGCTCACGATGATCAGCGCAATCAAGATTTCGATCAGCGTGAAGCCGCGGTTCTTAGCGCACATGAAACGCCCCGGACGCATCCCGCGTCACCGTCACCGTGGCCGCGCCATGCCGCAGTTCGCGCTGCCAGCTCGCGTCCACGGGCTCCGACGTGAGCACGACCGGCCCCGCCGGCACGACCTCGACCGGCCCCACGCGCCAGCCGCGCGGACGCAGTTCGTCGTCGGCCGCGAAGGTGTCGAGCGCGCCGAGCGTCGTCACCTGCGGGATCGCACTGCCGCCGCGCTGCACCCAGGTGCCGCGCGCAAAACGGTAGCCCTCGGCATCGGCCTGCCACGCGATCGTGCGGCCGTCCACGCGCACCTCGTTCTGCGCCACGGCCAGGTGCCGCACCAGCTCGCGCGCGTCGCGCCGCAGTTCCTGCGCGGGGTCGGGCGCGATGCCCAGGCTGATCGCAGCGGTGGCGATGCCGACGATGACCAGCACGATCATGAGTTCGATCAGCGAGAAGCCGCGCTCCCCGCCCGTGCGTGGTCGCATGCCGCTCGTCGTCCCGTCGTGGAAACACGCCATGCGGCCGATGCTAGGCAGGCTGCGTGATGCCGCGATGAAACGCAGTGCTGACACGAAACCCCAATGCCCGCGTGATAGACACAGGGGGTGCCCGCCGCCCTCGCGGCCCGCTGACCGCCCTTCACCATGCGCCCTTTCACGCCACCTTCCGCCCGCCTTCTCGTTCATGCCGCGGGCCTGTCGCTGGTCGTGGCCGGTGTCGTGACCTGGGGCCGGCTGCTCACGCCTTCTGCCCCGCAAGTGCGAACCGCGCCCGCGCAAGCCGCTGTCGCCGATCCCACGGCCGATGCGCTCGCGGCCTGGTTCGGGCCCGGCGAGGTCCGCGCGAACATCGCGGTCAAGGGCTTGATCAAGGGCGCGGGCCAGGCCGGCGTGGCCGTGCTGTCGGTGAACGACGGTGCGCCGCAGCCCTACCGGGTCGGCGATGCGCTGGGCCGCGCGCTCACGCTCGCGGGCATCGAGGCCGACGCGGTGACGGTCGACAAGGCCGGCACCTCGCTGCGCATCGCCGCGCCGGTGCTGCCCACGGCGCCCGGCATCGTGCGCGCCGCGCCCTGAACCTTCGCGGCGCTCAGGGCGCCGTTTCGCGCGGGCGCGCATCCGGCGCCGAGGCCCAGTTCGACAGCGCATGCAGCAGCCCGCGGTTGACGCGGAAATCGCCGTCGCCCGACTCCGGCAGGAAAGAGCCCGAGAGGCAGCGCGTGACCACGCGCACCGCGCGTGGATCGCCGCCGAAGGCTTCAAGCTCGCGCGCGAAGGCGGCGCGCGCGGGCAGTTCGTCGGCAAAGCGCTCGAAGCCCACGAACCAGCGAAAGAGCATGTTGTAGGCCAGGCTCTCGTGCACCTTCTGCGCGTCTTCGAGCGAATAGATGATCTGCAGCACCAGGCTCTTGAACAGCGTCGCGGCATCGACCGTGCCGCCGTGCTGGCGCTCCAGCTCGGCCAGCAGCGTGCGTTCGCAGCGCAGCGTGTCTTCGACCTGGTCGCGCAGCGCCACCAGCGGATGGCTCTGCGGCACCAGCGCGCGCAGGTTGTCGGCCTGCACCCAGGCCTGGTGGCTCACGATCCAGACCCAGGGCGAGCCGTAGCGGTTGACCGCCACCGGGCCTTCGCGCGCGCGCTCGACGATCTTCGAGAGGCGGGCATCGAGCTCCTGCATGGTGACCCGCAACGGCGACATCCACTTCATGTTGATCGCTCCCTTCACGTCTGTGCGCCGTCCCGGCGCAATTCGGCCAGCGCCTGCCGCAGCGTGGTGTCGATGCGGCGCGCCGTCATGCCCTGGCGCCGGGCCACGTCCTGGCGCGACATCTCGTGCCAGCGCAGCGCCAGCAGCACCGAACGGTGGCGCTGCGGCAGGCGTGCCATGGCGCGGTCGACGGCTGCGACTTCAGAGCGTGCCTGCGCGATCTGCGCCGGACCGGGGTGCGGGTCGGCCACCGCCTCCAGGTCGGCGCCTTCCGTTCTCACGCCCTGCCAGCGCTTGCGCGTGCGGATGCGGTCCATTGCGAGGTTGGAGGCCACGCGGTACACGTAGGCGTCGGGGTTCGCGGGCACCTCCTGCAGCGTGCATTCGCCCAGCCGCAGCCAGGCCTCGTGCAGGCATTCGCTGGCCAGGTCCGCGCAGCCGAGCTGCCGCTCGAGGCGCCGTTGCAGCGGCGCGTACTGCGCCACGAGATGCCCCTGCAGCTGCACACCCGGCGTCGGTGCCGCCACCGGACGCGGGGTCGGCCGCGCCGCAGGCACCGCGACCCGGTCGTCGATCAGGCGCCAGACCGAAGGCAGCATCGAGGAGAACCGGTCCGGGGCGCGTCGCAAGGCGTGAGGATGGGGAGTCATGGTCGGTTTCGCTGAGCGCCCGTCGCGCCGCCCCGGACTCTCCGGTGGCGGCAACGGCCAGGCCTGGGACAACAAGGGAAGGAACACGGGCGCCCTTCGGCCGGGGCGCGGGCTCGACGGGTCGGTCAGCGTTGCAGGTTGGCGCGCTCCTCGTCCGTCAGTTGCCGGCTCATCGCCGGCGGCAAGGTGCCGCCGCCGCCGAGCACGCGGATCACGCTGCGCGGGTTGTAGCTCGCGGCGGTGGTCGTCGTGGCCTTGGCGCCATCGGCGGGCGCCTGCGCGCCGTTGCCGGCCCCCCCGCTTGCAGGCTCGTTGCCGAAGCCCAGCACGCGCACCGTGAACACCGACGGCAGTGCCTGGCGCGCCGCCGCGCGTTCGCGCTGCATCACGTCCTGCGCCGCCATGCTGGCCTGCGAGGCCGCGGCGCTGGCGTTGGTCAGCGCGCCCACGTTCACCGAGGCCACCACCGGCAGCCCGGCCGATTCGCCCTTGACCTGGATGTTGGCGGCGTTTACCACCTGCAGCGCGGCCACGTTGACGTTGCCCGACACGCGGATGCCCGCCTCGCCCGCGTCGATGGTGCCCAGCGGCGCGATCAGGTCGACGTCGCCCGGCGGCACTTCGGCAATGGGCGCCAGCGTTGCGATGCCCGCGCCCGAGCTCGGGGCCTGCGGCGACACCTCGACGTTGCCGACGTTGTCGTACACGCGCTTGGGCGGCGTGAACACGACCGTGGTCTTGGCGCCGCGCCCGGCGTTGATGTCGCCCTTCTCCGACCACGCGAGGATGCTGCCGCCGAAGGTGGTCATGATGCGCGACAGCCCGAGCAGCAGGCTGCCCTCGCTGAAGAAGCGGATGTTGCCCTGCCCCTGCGTCAGCACGCCCGAGGTGGCCGGTGGCACCGCGCCCTGCACGCCGAGGATGATGCTGCCGCCCGGCGCGAGCATGTCGATGTCGCCGCCGAACTGCGTGCGCACGCCCGAGCCGCCGAACATCGTGATGTCGCCCTCGAGCGCCGAGCGCGCGGGGAACAGCGTGGCGATCATCTCGCGCCCGCGCAGGTAGCTGCCCTGGCGCGGACCGTCCGCGTCGTTGTACTCGCGCCCGCCTTCGCGCAGCTCGGCGTAGTACACCTCGCGCAAAAAGATGCGCTGCTGCGCCGGGGCCAGCCCGTCGAAGTACGCCAGCGCCTGCGCGGTGGTGCCGGCGTCGAAGCCGTAGCGCGCTTTCAGCCATGCGGCCAGCTCGGCCTCGTAGGTCTTCGCGGCCTTGCCCGGCTGCTGCGCCAGCGGCGTGCCGGTTTCGGCGCGGTTCGACGGGTCGAGGTAGCGCGCGCGAATCGGCGCCATGTCCAGCCCCTGCGTCGCCGCCTGCGCGCCCACGCCGGCCATGAGCGCCACCGACGCGCCGGGCCGCGTGTCGCCAGGCACGATGGGACCGATCGAGGTGATGCCGCCGCGGTCTTCCTGCCGCAGGTGCCGGCCCGCCGAGACTTCGAGCGTGCCGGGGCCGGCGATGTCGACGTTGGCGTAGAGGATGTCGCGGCCCGCGGAGATCACCGAGACGTCGGAGGGCTGCTGGTGGACGATGAGGTTGCCGCGTGAGGCTGTGCTCTGGAGCTCGCTCGGACGCTCCACCCAGAACGTGCCCGGCGCATCGCCGGTGTTGACGATGTCCCGGCCGGCCTTGATCCAGATCGGGCCCGCGGCGTGGTACCAGGTCGCGCTGCCGTCGGGCAGGGTCAGCGTCTCGCCGGTGCGCAGGCCGACGATGTCGCCGCTGGCCGCATAGAAGCGAACGGGCGGCGCAGCGGCGTCACGGGCCAGCGGCTGCGCTGCCGTGTTCGGGCCGAAAGCGAACAGCGAAGGCCCGAAGAACTGGGAGCCGGAAATGGCCGTCCCCGTGGGCGAGGCGTTGGTGACGAACTGCTTCACCCCCTGCGCGTCGAACTCGGCAAAAAACGCCGGATTGAACGGCGTCGGCAGCGGCGTGCCGGTGCCCGACATGCCCATGCCGAGCTGGCCCGCGTAGATCGAACCGCCCGACAGCATCTCGAATTCGCCGCGTGCGGAAGGCGCCAGGGTCAGCCCGTAGCTCAGTGCCACGGGGTAGTACCGTGCTTGCGGCAGCGCCGCGTAGCCGGCGTAGATGTTCCCCGTCAACGCGGCGGCGTGAAAGATGCCCGGATAGACGATCCATGCGTCGGGTGAAGTCGTCTTCAGTGTCGAGTCGGCGCTGTCCCGGCGTGCCATCACGGGCGTGAGGTGCCCGCCCGCCGACAGCAGGTCGATCGCGCTGCGATCGCTCCACAGGCTGAACCAGCCCTGCCCGCCTCCGTCGTAGCCGGTGCCGCCGACGCTGAAGGCCGAGGTGTTCGGCGTCGGAACGCGCCCGGGGTCGGCCGCGGCGCCGAGCACCAGGTCCCCGCGCGTGCTCAGGCGCATCGTTGCGTCGCCCGGCAGCAGGTTGATGCCGCCGCGCGCATCGGCAAAGGTCGGGTTGAAGGGATCGATGGCACGCGTGTCGATCGGGTCGCTCAGGTTGAAGTTGCTCGACAGGTACTGCAGGCCCAGGCTGCCGATCGACGCCGCGCGCACGTCGGTGCTGCCGCGCAGGTTGGCGATGGCGCCGGTGAGCACGAGGTTCTCCGCGGCCCCGTTGAGCGCGCGGTGCGGGTTCAGGGCGCCGGCCACGCGCATGTCGATGTCGCCGCCGCCCGTGAGGGTCAGCGCACCGTCCGCGCCGACGCGGCCGGTGCTCGCCACGGCGAGCACGAGCCCGCCGCTGCTGGGTCTGTCCTGCGAGTTCACCAGTGGCTGCAGCGTGCGCGGTGCGATGGCCCCTGCATCTCCAGCGACACGCACGCTCAGGTTGCCGCCGCCCAGCGTGCCGAAACCGGTGAAGCCGGCCAGCGTCGGCGGTGTGAACGTGCCGGGCGTGGCGATGCCGCCGATGTAGGCGCCGAAGTTGATCCACCATGCGCTCGGGATCGGGCTGTCGATGCCCGCCGTGCCCGAGCCTTGCCGCCAGAGCCAGTTGCCGGCCAGCACGCTCGAGCGTTCATCGGAGACGATGTGACCCACGAGATCGCCGCCGGCTGCGATCAGCAGGTTGCCGCCCTGGTCGGGGTACCACGCGCGGTAGGCCGAGAGCGCGCCGTTGTAGTCGGTCAACGGCGACTGCGGCCCCAGCAGGCCGTCGGGGCCGCTGCCGCGCGGGCGGTTGTGGTCCGCCTCGGTCGCGGTGGCCGTGCCGGCCGTGTACACGCCGAAGGGCGAACGCATCCGCAGGTCGCCGGCTGCCAGCAGCTCGAGGTCGCCGGTGCCGGTGCGCAGCACGCTGAAGGCGGGCGTGTTCGGCGCGCCGACAGCCCGTTCCTGGCCACCGCCGGGCACGCAGAGGCCGGGGCCGATGTCGCACCACCACAGGTCGTCGGGCTCGACCGGTGTGCCGGGCGGGCGACCCAGCCAGTTGCCCGGGGCCCAGACCAGCGGACCGTTGCCGGGGCCCATTTCGATCGTGAACTTCAACACGCTGTGCGCGTCGGCCAGCTGCAATGCCGCGCGCGAATCCGGCCGCGTCGCCCGGCGGTCGGCCGCGCCGAGGTCCGCACCCGCCACCAGTTGCAGGTCCCACGAGGTGGCGCCTTCACCGAGCATCGGAGCGATCGCCCAGTTGCGCCCCTGCACGCCATCGACCGTGGGCCGCAGCTGCACCGGCGTGTTGCCGGGCAGTTCCAGCGAGGTGTTCGACGGAATCAGCGCGCCGCGTGCGAGCTGCAGCGGGCCGGCCATGGTCATCTCCACCGGCAGCTCCACGCCCTTGGGCCAGGTGAGTGCGCCCACCGAGGCCGCCGTGCGCAGCGCGGTGCCGGCGCTCAGCCGCGTCTGGGGCGGCAGCGTCACGGCGGTCGCCAGCACCGAGCCGGCGGCATGGGCCAGCGAACCGTCAGGGCTGTAGATGTTGGCCGCCACCACCGTGCCGGCCGGCAAGCTCCACGGCGCTTGCAGCACCGCGTCCACGGGCAGCACCGTACCGGCGGGCAGCGTGGCGGGGTTCACGCTCACGCTGTAGTTGAGGGTGGCGCCCGCGGGGAAGCGGGTGCCGCTGTCGAGCGTCACGCCGTCGATGGGCACGACGACGTCGCCGCCGGCGTAGCGCCCTTCGGCGAGCATCCAGCCGACGTCGTCCGGCGTGGCCGGCGGCGGTGCGAAGCCGTCGCTGATGCTGCCGTGCACGTTGAGTGCGCCGGCCGCGCGGATCACCAGCTTGCCGGGCTCGCCGAAGCCGCGCCGCGCCGGATCGCCACGGTCGGCCGCGGGGCCGTAGCGGTAGCCCGAGAGGTCGAGGTCGCCGTCCACCGTGAGGTCGCCGTTCGGGTTGTTGATCCGGTCGCTCACGATCTCCACGCCGGGGCGCAGGTGGTAGCTGCCCAGGCCTGCGAGGCGCGCCGACAGCGAGGCGTTGCCCAGCGCCTTGTCGATGAAGGCGACGCTGTGGACGTCAACTTTGTTGAGGAAATCCTGCGTGATCAGTTGCGGCCGGTGGCCCGTCACGTCGGGCGTCGTGGCCAGCGGCGCGTCGTCGTAGGTGCGGAAGGCATTCACCGCGACGGTCTTCGCGCCCACGATGGTGGGCGTGCCCTCGACCACCACGGCCACGTCGTCCGCGCCGAGGCGCGGCGCATTGAGGTCGAGCGTGCCGCGCGCGCGGCCGTCGTTCTGTCCGACGCGGGTGCCCACGGGCACGTCGGTGCCGGCGCGCAGGTCGATGCGTGCGCCGCTGCCCAGCGTGAGCGTGCCGTCGCGGCTCGTGAGGTCGATCACGGCGCGGTTCGGGCTGTCGATGATGCGGCCTGCGCTGTCCACGCGCAGGCCGGTGCCGTGCGCGTCGAGCGTGCCGTTCACGCGCAGGTCGCCCGCCGCGGCCAGCCGGATGGTGCCGACCTGCACGCCGCTCGCGTCGATGCGCCCGTCCACGCGCAGGCTGCCGCCGTCCAGCGCAATGGCCACCTCGCGCGCCTTCACGCCGTCGCCCACCACGAGGTCGCCCTGCTTGATCTGGAAGCGCCGCGCACCGAACACGCCGCCGTCGTTGAGCCGCTGGTTCAGGCCCGCGAAGTCGGACAGGGTCCGGGCGCGCACGGTCAGCTCGCCCGCGTCGTAGGGCACCAGCGTGCCACCCGCGTCGTAGCTGCCGCTGGTGGCGCCGCGCAGCGCGCCGTCCAGCGCGACATGGCCGGCGCCCTCGCCCAGCGCCACGGCCTCGATCGTGCCGCCGCGCTGGCGGTGCGCCGACACATCGATGAGGCCGCCCGCCGCCTGCGTGATGTGGCCGGCCGCGCTGGTCATCAGCAGCTCGCCGCCGGCGCTGTCCTTCGCCACGTCGAACAGCGTCACGGTGCGACCCGACAGGTCGATGCGCGAGGCCGCGCCGAGCGTGACGTTGTCGCTCGCCGCCAGCACCAGCCGGCCGGAGGGCAGCACGATGCTGCCCTCCAGCCCGACGCGCTTCCCCCTGAGTTCCAGTGTCGCGCCCAGCGCGTCGCTCGTGCCGGGCGCCACGCCCTCGGGCACGGCCACGGTGATGTCGCCGCCCGCGGTGATCCGCATCGTCGAGGCCGCCTGCCCCGTGAGCACCGGCGCCACCACCGCGAGGTTGCCGCCTTCGTAGGCATAGCCCTCGCCCGGCGTGTACGCGCCCTGCCGCTGGTGCACCGCGAGCGTGCCGCGACCGCTCGAAGTGACGCGTTCGCTGGCGTTCAGCTTCACGTCGGCAAAGCCCAGCGCCAGGCGCGCATCGGTGACCTGGCCGCTGGGCTGTGCATACGGGCCGTGGCCCAGCACGATGGTGCGGGCGCCGATGTCGAGCGTGCCCGCGCCCAGCAGGTCGGCCATGGCCGCGCCGGGCACGGCGTTGGAGCCGGACCAGACGAACTCGCCCGCCCGGATCGAGGCCACGTCGCCTGCTGCGCCGTAGCCGTGGATCGCCGGTGTGCCGAACACCAGCCGGTCGAGGCCGCTGGCGTCGAGCTTCACGGCGCCGAAGATGTTCACGGCGTCGCGCGCGTTGAAGATCAAAGTCTCGAGCGCCGGCGCGCCGATGGCGGTGTTGCCCGCCAGCAGGCGGTCCAGCCGCGCCTGGTTCAGCGCCAGGCCCAGCGGCAGGCGGCCGTTGGCGCCTGCGGTGGCAATGGCCGCGTCCTCGCCAAGGTTGACCGCCGCCACCGCGAGCGACAGGTTGCGCGTCCCGTAGGACACGTTGTCGGCCAGCGTCAGCGCACCGTTCGTGGCGATGGCCAGCGTGCCCTCGGACACCAGCTGCGTGGTGCCGCTGCACGAGGCCGTCACGCACTGGCCGACGTGGATGCCGACGGAATACGGCACATCGGGCGACGACGCGCCCAACTGCAAGTTCAACCAGCCGTTCGACAACGCCAGCACCGAGGTGCCCGTGAACACATAGCCCGCGCTCGAGTCGAAACCCGAGGCCTTCTGGCCCAGGGTGCTGAGCGAGGCGCCTTCCTCGATGACGATCTGCTGCTCGCCCACAAAGCCGGGACTGCTCGCCAGCACGATGTCGCCCGCCGACAGGCGCGCACCGCTGCGCACCACCAGGCTGCCGTCGCCGTCGATCGTGGCCAGCCGTCCGCGCTGGCCGTACTCCTTCACGGCGATGCCCCCGTTGAGCACCAGCCGGGGTGCATGCAGCTTGCTGAGTTCGTCGGCCTGCACCGACGCACCGGCCAGGCCGGTGGCGGCCGTCTGCCCCGCCGCCAGCACCTCGCCCAGGCCGCGCACGTTCACGGTGCCGCCGAAGCCGTCGGTGCCGGGCGCCGCATCCAGGCGCACCTGGCCGTCGAACGTGAAGCCCAGGCGGTTCGTATCGGTGTCGGTCGGCTTGGCCAGGAAGATGTCGAGCGTCTTCGCGTCGACCGTGAGCATGCCGCGCGCAAAGCCCTGGCGCGTTGCGTCCGCGCGCATGAACGTGTTGTAGTCGGTCTCGCTGTAGCTGGAATGCGCGCGCACCTGCGTGCCCGGCGTGAGCACCAGGCGGTTCGGCAGCGTCTCGCGGATTGCGGTGTGGGCCACGCCCAGGTAGCCGGGCGCAACATACGAGCCGTTGCCCACGCCAGTCACGCCCGAAAGGCCGATGCGGTCGCCCGCGCCGATCTCGACGCGGAAGGCGCCGGGGAGCAGCGCATAGGTCGAGGGCATCAGCGTGTAGGTGCCGGCCGGCAGGCCCGGCACGCCGGCCGGAAGGGTGACCTGCTGCCCCACCCCCGGTGCGCCGAAGCCGGCCTCGGGCGCCACCGGCGCATAGCTGGCCGCGCTGCCGGGCACGATGGCATACACGCCGCTGCGGCGGTCGCTGTAGCCGTTGAAGGGGTTCGCGTTCGCGAGCGGCGTGGCCAGCACGTCGACCGAGCCGCCCCGACCGGTGGCGAAGCCCGCGCCCGACAGCGTGCCGCCACCCGACAGGTCGAGCAGCGAACCGGCCTGCGCGTCGACATGGCGGGCGTTGAAGCCGATGCCGCGCCGGACGGCTGCAGAACCTTCCATTCCGCCCGCGCCGACCGGCGTCACGGCCTGTCCGCCGTAGCGATAACTCAGGCCGTCGACCGTGCCGCCATAGGGCATCTGCAGTCCCGCACCGCTCACCGAGGTTTCGCTGCCCGCCAGCAGCGTCACCCGTTCGGCCACCTCGCCCGTGAAGTTGGAGCCCAGTTGCAGGCGTCCCAGCGGGGCACGCAGGATGCCCCCCTGTTCGATGGTCTCGGCGCCGAGCCGCAGGCTGCCGAACGCCGAGTACGGCGTCGCGACCTCGCCGTCACCGTGGCGGCGGATCGCCAGCACGCTGCCCTCGGCGTAGCGCGGCGTCTCGCCGGAAGCCGGGTCCCGTGGCATCACGCCTGCCAGGATCCGGGCACTGGCATCCGTGGCCGGGTACGCCTGCGCGGCGGTCAATGCCAGGTTGCCGGCGGTTGCCAGCTCCGTCGTGATGTCGGTGAGCCCCTCGCTCCCCATGCCGCCCAGAAGACGGATGTCGCCGCGGCTCGTGAGTTCGACGGCTGCGAATCCGCGCCGGTCCATCGCGTAGTTCGAGGTGCGCAACTCGACTGTCGCTCGTGCACCGAAGCCAACGCGGTCGCGCACGTCGATCAGGTCGGCGGCGACCGCGAAGGTGCCGTCGGGCACCTGCGTGGACGGCCCTTGCGCCCAGCCGGCCTCGGGCATGGTCGAGTCATCGGGGACCTTCGGCCTGCGCACCCCCGCCAGCCGGACATAAGGCGCACTCAGCGACACCGAAGACCCTGCCGCCGCTGCGTCGCTGTGCGCATACGAAGCCGCGTAGAGGCGCAGGCTCTGTCCCAGGTTCAGTGCGACGTCGCCATCGAAGCTCAACGGACCATGAACCAGCAGCGACAGGTTGTCGAAGCCCCCGGCCTCGATGCGGTCGACGCCGATCCGGCCCGTGCCCGTGCGCAGCAGCTGTCGTGCGTCAAACCGCGAGGCTGCGACCGCGAGCGGGCTGTCGCCTTGCGTCTGGGCCAGCACCAATTCGCGATGACGCAGGAGTTCGCCTGTCGTGAGCACGGTCGGGTAGATCGCCGACTCGAGCGCCAGTGCCAGCGTGCCGCCCGCGGCGCCCGCCCCGCCCGCCGCCGCGCGCAGCGTGCCGTCCAGGTAGAGGCCCTGGCTCGACGAGAGGACGATGGTGCCGCCATTGCTCGCCACCGGGACCGGCGACGTCAGGCCGCGCGGCCCGCCCGCGCCCGGATCGAGGTCCGCGCGCGTGCCCGACGCATCGAGCAGCGCGCCCGGACGGATCACGACGAAGGCTTCGGGCGCCTGGGTCAGCCCGGTCTGCTCCCAATCGAATGCGCCACCGATGCGGATCGTGCCGCCGTCGGGCACTTGCCCGTAGGCCCGCCCGAAGTTGTCGTAGGCCACCGCGGCCCGCGCCGAGGCGTCGAGCACGGCGCGCTCGCCGATCCACACCAGCCCGGGTTGGCCCGGACTGCCCGCCTGCCCACTGCCGGGCAATCCGCTGCCCTCCACGCTGATGGTGCCGCCCGGCGCGCGCAGCAGGCCGTCGACCGTGATCTCCCGGCCGCGCAGGCCGATGGACTGACCCGCATCGACCGTGATCTCCGCACCCGGGCGCACATCGACCGGCGCCCGCGACACCGTGGCCACGCCGTTGTCCACGAGCGCCTGCAACTGCAGGCTCGCGCCGCCGCGCTGCGTGAGCACGCCGCGCACCGGGTCTTCGGTCCACAGCGGCGGCATCCACAACGCGAGTGCGCGCTCGGGCTCGCTGCCGCCTGCGACGGTCTTCGCATCGGGCGCAAAGCGGTAGACCGGCATGCGCACATCGAGCTTCGCGCCATCGGCCACGACCAGCCCGAGGTGTCCGTTGATGTCGTAGCGCGAGAAGCCTGACCGGAGGATGCCGCTGTCGATGCCGATCTGCGCGAGGGCCGTGACGGGCCGGTTGAACACGGTGCCGGCCGCCACCCGGGTGCCGCTCGCAATGGTGAAGTCGGCAGGGGCTACCTGGCCTGCGTGGACAGTCGTCGGTTGGGCCGTGATGCTCAACCCGTTCGGGAAGACCGCAGCGGGAACGACGAAAGAGATAGGAAACTCCTCGACGCTGGACATCCACACGATCCTCGCACCCGCAGGCACCGTGACAGGCTCCTGGCCTTCGTCCGTGCCCCAGGAGCGAAAGGTCGTCGACGCGCCATTCACGATGGCCGTGATCGCATAACTGCCTCGCGTACTCTTCGGACGAGGCAACGTCCAATCCGCTGCGATGGTGACGGCTTTCTCGCCATCATCGAAGAACGGCGACGATCCCAGCGTTTCTCCCGGAAGCGCCCGTGTGCGCTGGTAGTGGTAATCAACCGGCAGGATGCTGCCCGCCTTCACCTGGTAGTCCTCCAGCAGGATCAGGTCGGTGGCCGCGCGCTCGCCGAGCGCTTCGCCGCCGATCACCACCCCCGTGCCCGACGCCATCCGCAAGGTGCCGCCACCGCTCACGCCGTAGCCCCGGATGTCGCCATCCGCATGCAGCAGGCCGTGGGTCGCCACCGAGGTGTTGCTGTCCGCCAGCAGGTCCACATCGCCGCCGCGCCCACCGCGGGTCTTGCCGTTGGCCAGCACCGCGCCGCCCGACGACACATCGATCAGCGAACCTGCGGCCAGGTCGATCGCGCCCGTGGTGCGGATGCGCACCGCGCCGCCGTCGAGGTACGGCAGGCCGCTGCTGCCCGACGGGTCCATCTGCAGGTTGCTCCACAGCCCGCGCGCATCGAGCGTCACGCCGGGCGCGACACGCACGCCGATGGCCTCGGGCGGCGTGCCCTCGGCCAGCGGCACGCTGACCTCGCCCGGTCCCCCCACGTTGGTGGCGCTGCGCACCACGTTGCCCAACATGATCTGGCCGCCGCGCGCCGTCAGGTCGCCGCGCACCGCCACCGTCGTCGCGTGCAGCGCGATGCGCCCGCCCGGTGCCACGCCCAGCGCGCCGTCCACCGCGATCTCCTTGCCGGCCACGGCCACGAGCGCGCCCAGGCCGAAGCCGCTGAGCTGCCGGCTGTCCAGGCGCAGCGCCTCCTTGTCGGCGGCGGGCAGCGGGTCGCCGGCCCCGAGCCTGGCCGTGTCGGCGCCCGCCGCACCGTCTGCGAACACGATGCGATCGAGCGTCGGCACCAGCTGGCGGAAGATGCCCACCGCGCCCTTCGTGGGGTCGTCGTTGTAGCCGACGATCTGGTCGTTGCCGAGCGTGAGCTGGCCTGCGCGGGCCGCCGCATAGTGCGACTGCGCATAGCCGTCGAGTGCCGCGTCGCTCTTCGTGCCCTGCCCCGGTCCCTGGTAGGCGGTGGCCGTGATGTCGCCGCGCAGCACCGCCGCGCCCGTCGCCACTTCGAGGCGGCCCGCGTCGCGGCCCACCGTGTAGCCGTTCTCGAGCCGTTGCTGCGGGCCGATCAGCGGGTTGTAGAAGTAGCCCGTGGTCTTGTCGCCCCAGCGCTTGTGTTCGTCTTCGAAGCCCTTGTAGACGCCGGTGTAGACGATGTCGGCCGGCGCGCTCGACGCCTCGTACAACCGCCCGTCGCGGCCCTTGAGCCAGCTCTGGCGGATGACGCCGGTCTGCACGTCCAGCGTGCCGCCCGAGAGGTTGATGTTCGAGCCCGCCTGCGTCACCACCTCGGCGCCCGTGAAGACCACGTGGCCGCCCTGCGCCGCCCATTCGCCGACGCTGTGTCCCTGCAGGCCCAGGTAGCCGCCGACCTCGAGCAGGCCGCCCGCCGTGTACCAGCGCTCGCCGTCGTAGCCGCCGGTGCCCGCGGCCACGCGCGTGAGCTTGCGCCGATCGATCCATACGTTGCTGTTGTTGAGCATCGTGGTGTCGCGGTTGACCGGTGCGTCGCGCTGTTCGTTGCCCTGGATGTTGATCTCGACGTTGTTCGAGGCCATGGCCACGCGCACGCCCACAGCGCCCGATACGTCGAGCCTCGCACCGTCGGCCACGGTGCTGCGCCCGCCCTGGCGGCCCGCGCTCACCACGATCTGGCCGCCGGTGGCGAGCGTGGTCGACGCGCCCTCGAACAGCACGCCACCGCCCGAGACGATCTCGATGCGCGACAGGTCGCGCCGGTCGTTGAGCTGCGCAAGGTTGTCGAACGCGCCCAGTGCGGCGCTCCGGCGCAGCACGTCCTGCCTGGCCGACTCGTTGATGAGTGCGCTGCGCTGGCTGTCGAGCGCGGTGCGGCCGTCCTGCGTGTCGAGCAGCACCGCGTTCAGCGCGCGCCCGGTGACGGTGACGCTGCTCTTCGCATCCGCGGCCGATGCCAGCAGATGGATCGTGCCGCGCGTGTCGACCGTGGTCGTGGCCAGCGCCACGCCGTCCTGCACCACCTTGCGCCCGGCCAGCGTGATGTCGCCCTCGGGCGCACGCAGCAGGCCGGTGTTGCTCACCTGCCCCGCCGTGCTGTCGGGCAGGAACTGCGGCGCCACCTCGTTGCCGCGCGTGGTCGAGAAGGTGTTCTCGGCCGTGCCCTGGCCCGGGCGCACGATGAAGAAGTCGCCCGCCGCAAGCTGCGCCTGCCCGCGCGGCGTGGTGACGGTGCCGGCGTTGTGCACCTCCTTGCCCATCAGCAGCACGTAGCCGCCGCCCTGCGTCACCGAGGCCGGTGTGCGCGTGGTGAGCTGCGCACCCGCCTCGACCTTCACCGCGCCCTGTGCATCGGTGAAGCTCGGTGCATAGCCTTCGCCCGCGAGGGCGCTGTGGATGCCGCGTGCCTTGAACTGGTCGTCGCTGATGTGCGCCGCGGCCGCCACCAGGTTGCGCGTGTCGGTCTGGCTGGTGCCGCTGAACACGATGCCATTGCGGTTGGCGATGAGCACCGTGCCGTCGGCCTTGATCTGGCCCTGAATCTGCGAGGGCCGCGCCTTCGGGTCGTTCACGCGGTTGAGCGCGGCCCAGTCGGCCTGTTGCTTGAAATCGACCGTGGTGTTGCGACCGACGTTGAAGGTCTCCCAGTTCAGCACCGCGCGGTCGCCGGTCTGCTGGATCGCCACATGCGTGCGACCGTCGGCCGACGGCGTCTGTTCGGGTCGGTTGGCGTTGTGCCAGCCGGCCGTGAGGCTGTTGGTGTCGACCGCAAGCCCGCCTTCGGTGAGACCGTCGGGCACCGACGACGGCGTGTTGCGTGCAGCTTCGCGCGCCGCCGCCTGGGCCGCCTGCTGCGCCGCGATGGCCTGTGCCGCGAGGTTCAGGTTGCTGATCGAACGCTGCAGCTGTGCATTCGCCTGCTGCTGTTGCAGCCCCGGGTTCGTGAGGCTCGACGCCGGCATGCCGTTCGGCAGGCGCCCGCTCTGGACCGCGCCGGCCTGCGCCGCGCCCTTGTCGGCGAACCAGGCGGGGCTGAAGGCCTGGCGCGCTTGCGCCACGCCCATCGCCCCCGCGGTGGCCAGTGCCACGGCCAGCGCACGCGCCAGCGGCGTGAGGCGCAGCTCGCCCTCGGTCGAAACGGCGCGTCGGCGCGAAGAATGGGCGTGCGGATTCAGGACCATGATGAGCGGGAGCGGAACGGCGCGAAGGGAGAAACGGCGGGATCGAACGCCGCCCGGGAACCCGGACGGCGCGCGGACACATGGATGTCGTTCGCCGCGCGGGCGATCGACGGGAATCGAGGGACAGGCAACGGCCGCGTCTGGCAGGCCGCGGGCAACAGCAACTGCCACAGCGCAAGGGCCTCGCGCCAGGCCCGCGCATGCGCCGCGCTGCGTGCACACCAGCCCGCAAGCGCCTGCGCCTCGGCCTCGCTGCCATGCAGGCGGTTCAGGCGCACGACCCAGGCCAGCGCTTCGTCGCTCAGGCGGGTGTCATGAGGCGTCGGTTGCATACCCCATGACGAGCCTGCGCGATGCAACCCGTAAACTTTTTGCAGGCTGCTCGCGATGCGATGCGTAGGGAATTCAGCTCAGCAGCACGATGCCGCCCGGCAGGCTGCGCAACTTCGCGCCGTAGAGCTCGCGGATCATCGCCAGCGCGTTGTCGATGCTGCGCAGCGACAGCTGCATGCGCACCGCCACACGGCCCAGCGCCTCGTTGCGCAGGATGATCCGGCCCGGCCGGTAGCGGTTGATCTCCGCGATGACCTCGGCCAGCGGCGTGCCGTCGAACGACAGCACGCCCGTGCCCCAGGTGCTCACGTTCGCCAGGTCGGCGCGCACCACCTCGTGCAGGCCGCTGGGGTCGTACACCACCTGCCGGCCCGCCTCGACCGAGCGCTGCTGCCCATTCACCGACACCAGCACGCGGCCGTCGAGGCAGGTCACGCAGACTTCGGGCCCGGTGTGGCGGATGTTGAAGCGCGCGCCGCGCGCCTGCAGCCGGCCGCCACCGGCTTCGACGAACAACTCGGCCTCGCCGGCCGTCGCGATCTCGGCTTCGCCGGCGACCAGCGCCAGTCCGCGCGCGCCCTGCAGGCGATTGATCTGCGTCTGCGTGTTCATGCGCACGCTCACGCCCTCGCCCAGCGCCACCTGCCGCTGCTCGCCGGTCGCTGTGCTGTAGTCCGCCGTCAGCTCGCCGACCGATGGCCACAGGCCCAGCGGCGGATCGACCGCGAGCACGCCCGCGGTCACCGAGGCCGCGACCGCGCCGCCGAGAAAGGCACGGCGCCCCGGCGAATGCAGCGCGTTCGACAGCGCCGGCCAGAAGCGGTGGCCCCGCGTACGCGAACGTGCGGCTTCGGCCTGTCGTGCTGCTTCTTCGGCCAGCAGCGGATCGAGCGCGGACCACACGCGCATCAGCTCGCGCCAGGCCTGCGCATGCGCGGCACTCAGCGCCGCCCACTGCCTGAAGGCGTCGGCATCGGCGCGCGTGGCCTGGCCCGAATGCAGGCGCGCCCACCAGGCCCGCGCCTGGCGCTCCAGCATGCTCGTTTCGGTATCGGGGGAAGACATGGCACTCATCATCAGTTGTGTCTCGGCCCGGAAAAATGGCCGCGCTGCACCGCGTCCACGTCCGGCAAATGCTTCTTGCAGTAATCCAGTGCCGCGCGCAGTTCTTTCTCGACGGTGCTCAGCGACACCTCGAAGCGCAGCGCGATCTCGCTGTTGAGCAGCCCCTCGACCCGCGCGGCCACGAGGATCTCGCGGCGCCGCGCCGGCATGCGCGCCAGCACATCGCTCAGCGCCTGCACGTCGCTGCGCGCACTGGCGATGCGCTCGGGGTCGCCGGTCTCGTCCACGAGGTGCACCAGCGCGTCGATCTCGCCGCGCACCAGCAGCACGCTGTCGCGGCGGTAGCCGTCGGTCGCGATGTTGGCCGCCATGCGCAGCAGGTAGGCGTCGGCGTTGTGCACCGTGCCCGCGTCGCCCATGGCCGCGAGCCGCAGCCAGGTTTCCTGCATGGCGTCGGCCGCGTCGTCGCGCGAACCGACGATGCGTTCGAGCTTGCCGCGCAGCTCGACATAGCGCGCGACCATGCGCGCGCGCAGCGTGGAGGCCAGGCTCTCGCTCATGGCGCCACCGGCGGCGTGCAGTCGGTGCGCGCGCCCGGCCCTTCCGGCAGCAGCAGCACCACGAGCGGTTGCGGCAATGACGGCGGTGGCGGCGCGCCGACCGACAGCCGCTGCACCTTGAGCCGCACCGCGGCATCGCGGTCGGGTTCGCCGGTGGTGCTCAGCAGGCGAAAGCGGTCCACCGCGCCGCGCGCGTCCAGGTGCAGCTGCAGCGCGAGGCGGTAGCTGCCCGGCCGCGTCTGCGTGGTATCGCACAGGGCACCACGCAAGGCGTGCTGGACCTGTGCGGCATAGGCTTGATGCAAGACATCCCCTTCGTTGAAACCCGACCCCTCCAGGCCCGCCGCTTCCGGCGACAGGCCCGCCTCCTTCGGCCCTGCGGCGGCCTCGCGGATCACCACCGAGCCCGCGTTCGCATGGCGCGCCTCCATGCCCGTGCCGGCCAGCATCGCTTCGAGCGCCTCGGCCGCGCTCAGCGTGCCGCGCACCGCGCCCGACCGCCGCTGCGCGTGCTCGCCGTCGATCAGGATGTCCAGGCCGGTCATCCGGCTGTAGACATCGAGCGCATCGCCCAGCCGCTGCGGTGCGATGTCGAACGCCCGGCGTGCCGCCGATGCCGCCTTGGCGGCTGGCTCGGGTGGCTGCTGCGCCTGCACGCCCACGCCCCAGGCCAGGCACCCGATCAGTGCCAGGGCACGGACCGATGCCGCGTTCGCTCTCATACCGGTGGGACGCACAGGCTCCTGGGTGACTTCGTTCTTCCGCGCCCTCGGGACTGCGGAAGGCCGTGGTCACGGTAGTGATCGACGGTGACGCACGCATGACATTCATTCGTTCTGCTCCGCCGCGAACAGCGAAGAGGCCCCGGGAGCGGCCGCGCCGAAGCGCAGCCTCTCCACGGGGCCCCGGGGCGGCGAACGGGCAAGGCCCGCTCAGGCCGGACCGATCAGCAACTTACGGGCGGCCCTTGCCGTTGCAGACGCTGGCGTAGCCGATGCTCAGCGAGCTGGAAGCGTTCAGGAAGTTGGCGGCGATGACGGCCTTCCAGTTGTTGTTGGCGGCCGGCGGCGTGCCCGGCGACGTGCCGTTCGGGAGCACCACGAAGTTGTGCGAGTTGGGGCCGGTTTCGATCTTGGCGTCGTAGGTCGTGCCGGTCAGGCCCGTCAGCAGGTTCTTGACCTTGGTCTGGATCGCGGCGTCCTTGTAGCACTGGTTCAACAGCAGGTTGGTGGTGCCGAAGATCGGGTACTCGGTGCCGGCGGCCGGCATCACGTAGGCAGGCACCCAGCTCAGCGGATTGGCCGCCGGGCCGTTCGGAAGCACCTGCTTGGCGAGCGCATTGCGGATCGAGCTGGCGACCGGCAGCACGTTGTTGATCTTCGCGACGACCGCGTTGCTCGCGCCCGTGTAGTTCGGCTCGGGGCTGAGGTAGCCCACGCGGCCGTCGGTACCGAAAGCGCCCGACACGCCGCTGCTGCCGGCAACGCCGACCCAGTGCGTGGGGATGACGTTGGCCGGCGAGAGCGCACCGCCCACCACCGTGGCGAAGTTGTTCGACACCGTGAAGCCGGCGCCCGGGCAAGCGGCCACGAGGTAGCGGCTCAGCAGCTCGGTGGTGCCGCTGTTGTCGGTGCGGTAGACCACCTTCACGGTCGTCGTGTCGGCCGTGCCGCGCACCTGGCCCCAGGTCTGGCCGCCGGTCTTGTTGCTGAAGATGGCGCACATCTTGGCGTCGGCCAGGTTCAGGTCGACGATGCCGGCGCGCTTGTAGGGGATGAGCACCGAGGTCGCCACGGCGGGCACCTGGATCATCGGGCCCCAGCCGGTGGCACCGGCGGCGTTGGCGGTATAGGTGTTGAACTCCGCCTGGGTCAGCGCGGAATCGCTGCCTGCGAAGTGCACCGACTGACCGGCGGCCCAGGCCGGTGTGCCACTCACGGACTCGTTGCGGAAGGCGGTCGCGCTGTTGCTGACGAAGCCCGTCTTGCCGGCGCCGCTGCCGGTGCCGGTGTAGCTGAAGTCGGTGAAGCCGACGCCGCTGGGCAGGATGTCGTCATAGAGCACTTCGGGCAGGGTCGCACCACCGCCGACGGCGATCTGGGCGGAAGCGGCGCCGGCGGCCACGAGGGCCGCCATCATCACGGCCGACAGGGCGACCGACTTGAACTTTGCACGCATGGAAACTCCTTTGAAGGGACCAGAAAATTTGACTCGTGTCGCCTGTGCAGCGACAGGATCGATGGTGCGTTCGCGAGGTGACAGCCACCCGAAAAAAGCTCGGGAACACGCACCCGTGAATGCGTGCGAAACGGGGCGTCGGCGTGCGCCAAGCTCCCGAACATTCAGCGCACCATCTGGTTGATTTCCATGATCGGCATCAGCACCGCGAGCACGATGGCCATGACCACGCCTCCCATGGCGAGGATCATCAGCGGCTCCAGCAGCGTGGTCAGGCGCATCGCGCGGCGCTCCAGATCTCGGGAGAGGTTCTGCGCCGCGCGCTCGAACATGGCCGCCAACGCTCCCGTCTTCTCGCCGCTGGCCACCAGGTGCACGAGGTTCGACGGAAAAATCTTCTGTGCCTTCAGCGCCGCCGCGAGCGGTGCGCCCTCCTTCACGCGGCCCGTGGCCTCGAGCACGCAGCGGCGCAGCCAGTCGTTGCCCAGGGTCTGGCGCGCGGCTTCCAGCCCGCGCAGCAGCGGCACGCCCGCGTCCATGAGGATCGCCAGCGTGGACGCGAAGCGCGCCGTGTCCACGCCCAGCGCATAGCGCCCGACCAGCGGCAGGCGCAGCACGAGCGCATGCCAGCGCAGGCGCCGCCCCGCGTCGCGCAGCGCGGCGCGGGCCCCCACTGCCGCGCCCGCGCACACGCCGGCCGTGAGCCAGCCCCACTCGCGCACGAAGGCGCTCGCGGCCAGCATCACGCGCGTGATGGCCGGCAGCTCCTGGCGCGCCTGCGCGAATGCGCCGATGACCTGCGGCACGACGTAGCCCAGCAGGAAGACCACGATGCACAGCGAGACGAAACCGACGATGGCCGGGTAGATGAAGGCGGTGAGCACCTTGCCGCGCAGGGTGTCGCGGTTCTCGAGGTAGTCGGCCAGCCGCTCCATCACGCGTGCGAGGTCGCCCGAGTCTTCGCCGGCGCTGACGAGTGCGCGGTAGATCGGCGGAAAGTCGCGCGGCCGTTCCCCCAGCGCGTCGGCCAACCGAAGGCCGGCGCGCACGCCGTCGCAGACCGCGCCCAATGCTTCGGCCACATGACGGCGCTCGGCCTGCTCGATGGTGGCGACCAGCGCGGCTTCGAGCGTGAGGCGCGCGCCCAGCAGGCTCGCGAGTTCGCGCGTGGCCCAGCACAGGTCGGCCGCGCCGAGCCTCGGTTGCAGCCAGGCCAGTGCGCCGCCGCCGGCCGCCTGTTCGCGGATGCCGAGCGGCGTCAGGCCGCGTTCGCGCAGCTGGGCGCGCACGGCGCGCGCGGACTCGCCCTCGGCGCTGCCGCGCTGCAGCTCGCCGGCCGCGTTCGCCGCTTCGTACTGGAACCGTGCCATGGCGGATCGGGTGTGATCAGGCGTCGCGCGTGACGCGCAGGATTTCCTCGGCGGTGGTCACGCCCTCGCGCACCCAGCGCTGGCCGTCCTCGCGCATCGAGCGCATGCCGTGGCGCACGGCGGCGGCGCGCATGGCCTGCTCGTCGCCGCCTTCGTGGATCAGGCGCCGGATGTCGTCGTGCACCACGAAGAGTTCGTGGATGCCCGTGCGCCCCTTGAAGCCCGAGTGGCCGCAGGCCGCGCAGCCCACGGGCACGTAGACCGTGCGGCCGTCGTCCTGCACGCGCGGCGCCTTGCAGGCCGGGCACAGGCAGCGCACCAGCCGCTGCGCCAGCACGCCCAGCAACGAAGACGACAGCAGGAAGGGCTCGATGCCCATGTCGGCCATGCGCGTGACGGCCGACACCGCGTCGTTGGTGTGCAGCGAGGCCAGCACGCCGTGGCCCGTGAGCGAGGACTGCACGGCGATCTGCGCGGTTTCCAGGTCGCGGATCTCGCCGATCATGAGGTTGTCGGGGTCCTGCCGCAGCGCGGCGCGCAGGGCCGCGCCGAAGGTCATGCCGATCTTGGCGTGCACCGGGATCTGGCCGATGCCGGGCAGGTCGTACTCCACCGGGTCTTCCACGGTGAGGATGTTGCTGGTGCCCAGGTCGAGCTGGCCCAGCGCGGCGTACAGCGTGGTGGTCTTGCCACTGCCCGTGGGGCCGGTGACCAGCACGATGCCGTGCGGCTGGCGCACCAGCCGCGTGAGTTCGGCCAGCGTGTCGGGCGCCATGCCCAGCCGCTCGAGCCGCAGCCGGCCGGCGTCTTTCTCGAGCAGGCGCAGCACGGCACGCTCGCCGTGCGCCGTGGGCACGGTCGACACGCGCACGTCGATCGGCCGCCCGCCCACGCGCAACGTGATGCGCCCGTCCTGCGGCAGGCGTTTTTCGGCGATGTCGAGCTGCGACATGATCTTGATGCGCGAGATCAGCGCCGCATGCAGCGCCCGGCGCGGCGTCACCACGTCGCGCAGCGTGCCGTCGACACGGAAGCGCACCACCGAATGGGTCTCGAAGGACTCGAGGTGCACGTCGCTCGCGCCGTCGCGCGCGGCCTGCGTGAGCAGCGCGTTGATCATGCGGATGACGGGCGCGTCGTCCTGCGCGTCGAGCAGGTCGGTGACGGCCGGGATGTCCTGCATCAGCCGCGCCAGGTCGACCTGCTGCTCCACCGCGCCCACCACCGAGGCGGCGTCGCCGGATTCGGCCTGGCGCTCGGCGAGCAGGCGCTCCATGTCGTCGTCGCCCACCTGCCGCAGCGGCAGCGCGCCCAGCAGCCGGCGCGCCTCGACCACGGCCCAGCCGGGCGTGCGCGGGCTGACCGCCAGGAAGGCCGCCTCGCCGTCGCGCTGCACCGCGACGCGCTGGCTGCGGGCCCAGGCTTGGGGCAAGGCGGTGTCGGCGCGGGCCGTGTTCATGGCGCCACCACCCGTTCGGGCCGGTAGCCCAGCTCGCGCAGCACGGCGACCGCGTTGTCCACGGCCTGCGGCTCGCGCGGCACGTCCACGCGCACCATCGCGCCCTCCCCGCCCGGGCCGCCGACGATGTAGGCGCCGATGCCGCTCACGCGCACGCGCTGCACGATGCGCAGCGCCTCCTGCTCGGTCTTCGTGTCGGCGAACTGCACCACGGTGACCTTGTCGTTGGCGCCGCCGTACAGCGCGGCGGGGTCGGACTCGACCGTCACGCCCGTCGGCAGCCGCGAGCGCTGCGTCGGTGGCGGCGGCGGCGCTGCGGTGGGCGCCTGGCGCACCGCGCTGGCCGTGGCGGTGGGCGGCGGCGGCTGGTCGCGCGTGTGCTCCCAGCTCTGGGGGCGCAGGTCGACCTCGGGCGCCTGCCTCAAGCTGGGCAGGTCCGCGGACGGCAGCAACGGTGCGCCGCTGTCGGGCAGCAAGCCATGCGCCATCGGGCGCGCGCGGCCTTGCTGCAGGCGCATGAAGTTGTAGCGGTCGAGCGTAAGGCCGCGGCTGGCGTTGGCGTCGCGGATCACGTAGGGCCGCAGGAACACCATGAGGTTGGTCTTGACGCGCTGGCGCTTGTCGTAGCGAAACAGGTTGCCCAGCACCGGCAGCGAGCCCAGGCCGGGCACGGCCTCGGTGCCGTTGGCGACGCTGTCTTCCATCAGCCCGCCCAGCACCATGATCTGGCCGTCGTCCACGAGGATGCTGGTGTCGAGCGCGCGCTTGTTGGTGACGATGCCGGCCGCGCCCGAAGTCTGTTCGTCGATGCTCGACACCTCCTGGTAGATGTCGAGCTTGACCGTGCCGCCTTCCGAAATCTGCGGCCGGATGTTGAGCTTCAGGCCGATGTCCTCGCGCTGGATGGTCTGGAACGGGTTGGTGCTGCTGTTGCCGTTGGTGATGTACTGGCCGCTCACGAAGGGCACGGTCTTGCCGACCATGATCGAGGCGGGCTCGTTGTCCAGCGTGAGGATGTTCGGCGTCGAGAGGATGTTGGCGCCGTCCTTGGCCTGCAGCGCGCGCGCCAGCACCTTCAGGTTGAGCACCTCGCCCACGCCCGGCAGGTTGATGGTGCCGTCGACCACGCCGATGTTCAGGCCGCGCGGCATGGCGTCGATGGTGGTGCGCGCATTGGCGTTGAGGCCCGCGCCGCCGAAGTTGGTGCCGCCGCGCACGCGGCCGTTGTTGCCGCCGGCCATCCACTGGATGCCCAGCTCGGCCGCGTCACGCTCGGTGACCTCGACGATCAGGCTCTCGACCAGCACCTGCGCGCGCCGCTGGTCGAGCAGGTCGATCACGCTGCGCAGGCTGCGGTACATCGGGTCGGGCGCCGCGATGATGAGCGTGTTGGTGGTGACGTCGGCCTGCACCGTGACGCCGCCGCTGGAGAACGCGGCGGACGCACTGCCGGTGCCGCCTGCCGCACCCTGCGCCTGGCCGTTGGCGCCGCCGGCCGCGCCGCGCAGGCCACCGAATTTTCCCGCGGTGCTTCCCGTGGCGCCGCCGGACGTGGGCTGAGTGCCAGTGGCCGACGTGCCGTTCGCCGCGCCACCATTCGCAGCCCCTGCCCCTCCGAGCATGCCGCCCGCCCCGAGCGCGGCGCGCACCGAACTGCCGCCGCCGCCCGTGGCGCTCTGGTCGCCCGATTCGCCCGTGAGCAGCCCGCGCAGCACGTTCGCCAGGTGCACCGCCTGCGCGTTGCGCAGGTAGACCACGTGCAGGTTGCCCGGGTCGCCCTGCGCGCTCTCGAGCTTGCCGATGAGTTCGCGCGCCAGCGCCGTGCGGCCCGGGCTGCTGGAGCGGATCACGATGCTGTTGGAGCGCGGGTCGGCCAGCACCACGATGTCGCGCCGGCCTTTTTCGCCGCTGCCTTCGAGCAACTCGGTGGCCAGCGCGGCGATGTCGGTGGCGATGCCGTGGCGCAGCTTGACCAGCTGGGCGTCGAGTGCGGTGGGCGTGTCGATGCTCTCGATGATGCGCGCCAGCCGCTCGAGGTTGTCGATGTAGTCGGTGACGACCAGCGTGTTGTTGGCGGCATAGGCCGCGATGCTGTTCTCGGCCGCGACCAGCGGCTTGAGCACGGGCACCATCGCCTCGGCGTTCTCGTAGTTGAGCCGGAAGGTGCGCGTCGCGAGCCCGCCGCCGGGGCTGCGCGCGTTGACCGATCCGCCCTGCTGCTTCGCGTCGGCCACGGGCACGACGCGGCTCACCTCGCCCACGTCGACGATCGCGAAGCCGCGCATGCGCAGCGCCGAGGCCAGCATGCCGTAGGCGGTGGCGGCCGGCACCTCACCTTCGGAGACCAGCGTGATCTGGCCCTTCACGCGCGGATCGAACAGGAAGTTGCGCCCCAGGAAACGCGCCAGCGCCGAGACCACCGAGGTGATGTCGGCATCGACGAAGTTCAGCACCACGCGCTCTTCGGCACCGGCACGCGGCGCGGTCTTGGCAGGTGGCGATGGGGTCGCGGCGCTGGCGGCGATCGCGAACACACCCAGGCAGCATGCCGCCGTCCATCGGCGCAGGGCCGCGCCGTTTCGATCTCGTGTCACTGGCCATCCTTGGTGAGTTGTGTGGACTGCAGCGCCACCGCGCCGCGCACGCGGCCCTGCGGCGTGCCCTCGCTGTCGTCGTCGGAACTGTCGATGCGCTCCAGCTGCGCCCGCGTGACCTCGAGGTCGCGGCGCGCCGAAACCGCCACGAGCCAGGCGAACACCTGCGCGGCTGGCACGGGCTCCGAAAACTCGACGCGCCATGCGCGCGCGGGTTGCGCCGGGCTCCCGGCCGCCGGCGGCCCATCGGCCACGGCGTCGTGCAGGCGGTAGCGCCCGCGCAAGCCTGCGCGGTCGAGGGCAGCGTCGATGCCGCCCTGTGTCGCATCGGGCGTGGTGGGAGCGCCGGGCACGTCGGCCAGCAGCGTGTCGAGTTCGGCGGACTGGGCCCGCAGCTTCGGCAGCTCGCGCTGCCAGCGGGCGGCGGTGTCGAGCGCGGGACGGGCCAGGCCCAGCCACAGGATCGCCAGCACCACGATCAGCAGCGCAACGCCCGCGCCGAGGCGGTCGCGTGCGGGGAGCGCGCGCCAGCGCCCGATCGCTTCGCGTGCCATCCGCCGCGCGGGGTCGAGGAGGACGCCACCCCTTCGGGACAGGTTCACGGGGTGTCCTTCTCTGCGCGGGCCGTGGCCGGCGTGACGCGCAGTGCGCCGGCCTCCGGGTCGGCGGACAGGCTTCGCTCGTGCGCCTGCGCCTGCAGCACGCGCAGCGCCTCGGTGTTCGGCGCCGCGCCCTCGCGCCAGCGGATGCGCAGCTCGCCCGCCGTGTAGTGCAGCGCCTGGACCTGCCCGGCCGGCAGCTGCGCGAGCAAGCCCACCGCCGCGCGCGACAGCGCCGCATAGTCGCCGCCGACCGCGGCCTGCGGTGCCTGGCCCGCCCGCGCCTCCTTCTGCTGGCGCGCCTGCTGCACCGGGTTGACGACCACCGGCAGCTCGGGAAACGCGGCCTTGACCCGCGCGGCCATCTCCCGCTTCAAGGCCTGGCCTTGCGTCGCCAGCCGGTGGGCATGCACCTGGAGGCCGGCTGTCCACACGAGCGCGGCCATGCAGCCCCACAAGGCCGCCGGCCGCAGCAGCGCCGCCACGCCCGCATGCGCCTGCGCGGGGTCGCTCGCGGACAGCGCCCAGCGCCAGCCCTCGCCCGACCAGCGCGCCGCGTCGCCCTCTTCCTGCGCCGTCCAGTGCACGACCGGCGACGCCGCCTCGCCGCTCGTCACATACGCCGCGAGCGCGGCGTCGCGGTCCGCGCCGTGCGGCAGCGCCTGCATGAAGCCCGCGCCGGCGCCGGTGCGCACCACGAGCCAGCGGTCCAGCTGAAGACCTGTCCAGCCCTGGGTGGGCGTCGGCAGGAAAGCGGTCGGCACGCACAGCGCGCGCGGCGCGATGCCGTGCCGCCGCAGCAGCGTCAGCCAGCGCGCCATCGTGTCGCGCGCGATCCAGGCGGTCGGCACCGTGCCGTCGGCCCCGCGCGGACCGATGCCCACCGCCAGCGCATCGATCGGTTGCAGCGCACAGGGCTCGATGGCCCCGAGCACCGCCGCATGCAGGTGCCGCGCGGTCAGCGGCGGCAGCGCGAAGCTCGCCAGCGCCACCTCGCCCGGCGCCAGCGCGACCTCGAGATGGCGCGCCTCGAAGCAGCCGGCCACGGCCCCCAGCGCGAGCGCGCCGCCGTCGTGCCACCGGCCATCGGCGGCGCGCCAGCCGCAGTGCACCTCGGCGTCCACGGGATCGGCTTCGCCCTCGTCCGGCCAGGGCGGCAGCTGCAGGCGCAGGCGATCGACCTTCAGTGCGCTCACACGCCCTCCCGCAGCCAGACCACGCGCGGCACGCTGGTCTTGTCGTCCTGCAGCAGCGCGACCTGCACGAACTTCGTGCGCGGCGTGTCGAGCACGCTGGCCACGCGGAACCAGTTGCTGTCGATGCCGATGCGCACGTCGCGCTCGTCGAGCGCGGGCATCTGGAGCCGGTTGGCAAAGTCGCCGCGGTTGATGAACCACTGGCCGCGGTCGCGCGCGGCGAGCAGCGCGCGCGCCTTGTCCAGCGCGAGCCCGGGCACGCCGGCCGCGAGCAGCTCGGCGCTGGCCGTGTTCGCGTTGATCCAGGTGCGCGCCGGCAGCAGCGTGACGAAGGGCGCGAGCCGCGCGATCACGCCGGCATCGACGCCGGGCACGGCCAGCAGGTCTTCCAGCACGCGCGGGCGCGGGGCCTGCGGGGCGCGCGGCAGCTCGGGCGGCAGGCCCAGCGTCGCGGCCATGGTGTCGGCCGCCGCATCGGGCATCGTCTGCGCGGCTTCGCCTTCGGGGTCGGCGATGCTGCTCGCCACACGCCGCATGAGCGCCTGCGCCTGGGCCTGCGAGACGCCCGTCATCGTGCAGAGCCGTTGGAACACGGCCGCTTCGGCCGGGTCGATGCGGCCCCGGTCGACGAGGTTGCGCAGGTTGAACTTGCTCTGCTCGTCGCTGATCTCGCTGAGCAGCCGCGCGCCCTCGGTGGCCACCTGCCCTGCCACGGGCCCGGCGAACGGCCGGGTCCACAGGCCGTCCAGGCGCGTGGTCGGTTCGCGCACGGCCTCGGCGCGCAGCAGCCGCTGCGCCGCGCCCAGTTCCCCGCGCAGCAGCCAGCGCGCCTGCACGCGCGACTGCTCGCCCTGCGTGGTGCGGATGAAGGCCGACTGCCGCCCGAGCAACGCCGCTGCCAGCGCGGCGATCACCGCGACGATCAGCAAGGCGCTGATCACCGCCATGCCGCGCATGCGCCGTTGCCGGCGGCCTGTTCCGATCCCTGCCATCGCGCCCACGGTGCCGTTCCCGCGCTACCAGGAGCCGATGTCCGCGTTGGCTTTTTCTCCGTCGGGCTCGCCGTCGGCGCCCAGCGAGAACACGTCGACCTCGCCGTGCGTGCCGGGGTTCAGGTACTGGTAGGCGTTGCCCCACGGGTCCTGGGGCAGGCGTTCGAGGTAGGTGCGCCAGTTGGTCGGCACCTTGCCCGTGGCCGGCTTCTCGACGAGCGAACGCAGGCCCTGCGTAGCGCTGGGGTAGGCGCCGTTGTCCAGGCGGTAGAGCTTCAGCCCCTGCATGATCGCGGCCACGTCCTGCCGGGCCGCGGTGGCGCGGGCCTGGTCGGGGCGGTCCATCAGGCTCGGCACGATGAGCGCGGCGAGCACGCCGATGATGACCAGCACCACCATCAGTTCGATGAGGGTGAAGGCCCGCTCGGCACGGCGACGGATTGAACGGGCGGCCATGTTCCACAACTCCCGGGAAAAGACTTCACAAGGACAACGACGAGCACTGCGGGCCATCCTCGCAGCGGCGCATGTCAGTCCGATTGAAAATCCTCGGGAGTTCGGTGACAGGCCTTCAGTCGTCCAGCGTTTCGACGCGCAGTGCGACGACCGGGCCAACCACGACCGGGCTCGTCTGCAACGCGTGCAAGGCGAGATCGACAGCGCTTTGCAACGCCGATTCCGTGATCACCAGCACCTGCGGCGCCGCGTCCGCCGGCCCGTTCGCCAGCACCAGCTGCCGCACCGGCAGCCGCTGCGCGGCCAGCAGCTCGGCCACGGCCGCGATGTCGGTCGCCGCCTGCACCGGCACGCGCAGGTAGTGCGCGCTGCGTACGGCCGCGCGCGGCAGCACCGGCAGTTCGCGCACCGCATGCGCATGAAAGCCGGTGTGCGGCACGCGCTGGCCGGCGTGGGTGCCGTCCAGGCGCGCCACGTCGACCAGGTCGGCGATCACAGCCGAGGCGGTCTGCTCCGAGCCGGCGCCCGCGCCGTAGTACATCGTGACGCCCGCCGCGTCGCCCTTGACCATGATGCCGTTCATCGAGCCGTTGACCTGCGCGAGCAGGTGCGTCGCCGGCACCAGCGCGGGCTGCACGCGCAGCTCCACGCCTTCTTCACGTCGACGCGCCACGCCCAGCAGCTTGACGCGAAAGCCCAGCTGTTCGGCGCAGGCGACGTCCACGCGCTGCAGCGCGGTGATGCCCTCGACCTGCGCATCGGCAAAGCGCACCGGCATGCCGAAGGCGTTGGCGGCCAGCAGCGCGGTCTTGTGGGCGGCGTCGACGCCCTCGATGTCGAAGGCCGGGTCGGCCTCGGCATAGCCCAGCGCCTGGGCCTGCGCGAGCGCGTCGGCGAAGTCCAGGCCTTCGTCGCGCATCTTGCTCAGGATGAAGTTGGTGGTGCCGTTGACGATGCCCGCCACCCACTCGATGCGGTTGGCCGTGAGGCCCTCGCGCAGCGCTTTCACGATGGGGATGCTCACCGCCACCGCGCCTTCGTACATCACGGCCACGCCGTGCGCGCTGGCGGCGGCAAAGATCTCGGGGCCGTGCACGGCCAGCAGCGCCTTGTTGGCCGTGACCACGTGCTTGCCGTGCGCGATGGCGGCCAGCACCCAGTCGCGCGCCGGGCCGGTGCCGCCAGCCACCTCGACCACCACGTCGACATCGGGATCGGTGGCCACCTGCATCGGGTCGGCCGTGAGTGCGACGCCCTCGCCCACGATGCCCTGGGCGCGCGCGAGGTTGCGCGCCGCCACCACCGTCACCTCGATGCCGCGCCCGGCGCGCGCGGCGATGAGGTCCTGGTTGCGCGCCAGCACGCGGAAGGTGCCCGCGCCCACGGTGCCGATGCCGATCATGCCGACGCGCAGGGGGCGAATGGCCGCAGGATGGCTGGGCTGGGGCAGGAAGGACGAGACGGGATCGCGGTACATGGGCTTCTCCAAACAACGAACGAACAGGACAAAAACAAAAAAACCCAGCTGCCAGCTGGGTTTCGTTCATTCGGGAGAAGAGACACCAGGTGGCTGCCGGAGCGGCCACCCTGCGCGTGCTCAGGGGGCCGCGGCGGTCATGGTGGTAATCATTCGTGCATTCACTGCGTCGCTCGTTCGCACGCAGGCGGCGAACGGCATCGTGCGGCCGACAACGGCGGCGCTGGATGCTGCAACGGGGGAAAGTGAAAGGCACGACATGAGCCGGCGAGTGTACACGCGGTGCTTGCGGCACGCCCCGATCCGGGCAAACTAGGGCATGGACAAGCATTTCCTGACCCCCCTGTTCGCCCCGGCGTCGATCGTGGCTTTCGTCGGCCAGCCCAGCGATCCGGGGGGCCAGACCGCCCTGGGCCGCACGCTGCGCGAAGCCTTCCGGGCCGACCGTTTCGACGGCACGTTGCGCTTTCTCGACGTGCGCACCCAGGGCACGCTCGAAGAGCTGGCGCAGACGCATGCCGACCTGGCGCTGATCGCGCTGGCGCCCCACGACGTGGCGGCCGCCCTCGAGATCGCGGGGCGCATCGGCTGCAAGGCCGCGGTGGTCATCTCCACCGGCATCGCCGCCGAGCAGGCCGCGCAGTGGCGCAAGATCGCGCGCCGCGAGGGCGTGCACCTGCTGGGTCCCAACTCGCTGGGCTTCCAGCGCCCGCCGCTGCACCTGAACGCCAGCGTGGCCGGCCCGCTCGCGCGCACCGGGCCGTTGGCGCTGGTGTCGCAGTCGGGCGCGCTCACGGCCTCGATGCTCGACTGGGCGCGGCAGAACGGCGTGGGCTTTTCCAGCGTGGTGTCGCTCGGCCCGCACACCTCGGTCGACATTCCGCAGGTGCTCGACTTCCTGGCCAACGATTCGAGCACGCACAGCATCATCGTGTACCTCGAAGGCATTGCCGACGCGCGCCGCTTCATGAGCGCGCTGCGCTCGGCCTCGCACGCCAAGCCGGTGGTGGTGCTCAAGGCGGGCCGCAAGCCGGCCGGCAACGAGGCCGCGCAGACGCACAGCGCGGCCATCGTGGGCAGCGACGACGTGTTCGACGCCGCCCTGCGCCGCGCGGGCGCGGTGCGGGTGCGCTCCTTCGTCGAGCTGTTCTCGGCCGCCAAGTGCCTGGCCTCGCGCTACCGGCCGGTGGGCAAGCGGTTGGCCGTGGTCACCAACGGCGGCGGCCCCGGCGTGCTCGCGGCCGACTGGATCAACGAGATCGGGCTCGACCTGGGCCGCCTCTCGGCCCCCGCGCAGCGTTCGCTGCAGCCGTCGCTGCCGGCGTTGGCGTCGCTCACCGACCTCATCGACCTGTCGGAAGACGCCACGCCCGCGCACTTTCGCGCCGCCATCGACACCGCCTCGGCCGACAGCCAGATCGACGGCGTGCTCGCCATCTTCTCGCCCAAGGCCGGCGTCGACGCGGCCGCCACGGCGCGCGCGCTGGCCGACATTCCGCGCCCCATGCCCAAGCCGCTCCTGTCGTGCTGGATGGGCGATGCCTCGGTGGGCAATGCGCGGGCCGTGCTGGCCGAGGCCACCATCCCGAGCTTTCGCACGCCCGAGGCGGCCGTGGGCGCCTTCGGCAACATCGCGGCCTTCTACCAGAACCAGCAGCTGCTGCAGCAGACACCGCCGCCGCTGTCGGCGCTGGCCAAGCCCGACATCGACGGCGCGCGCCTGCTCATCGAGAGCGTGCTGGCCGAGCGGCGCAAGGTGCTGACCGAGATGGAGTCGAAGTCGCTGCTGTCGTGCTTCCACATCCCGATCACGCGCACGCTTCTCGCGCGCAGCGCCAACGAGGCCATGATGATCGCCACGCAGCTGGGCTTTCCGGTGGCGCTGAAGATCGACTCGCCCGACATCTCGCACAAGTCCGACGTCGAGGGCGTGGCGCTGAACGTGATGAACGGCACCAGCGCGCGCGACACCTACCTGGAGATGATGGAGCGCGTGGCGCGCCTGGCGCCCGACGCCCGCATCAACGGCGTGACCGTGCAGAAGATGGTGCGCGCGCGGCGCGGGCGCGAGATCTACGTGGGCCTGGTCACCGACCAGCCCTTCGGCCCGGTGATCGTCTTCGGCGCGGGCGGCACCATGATCGAGCTCATGAACGACCGCGCGATGGAGCTGCCGCCGCTGAACCAGTTCCTGGCCCGCCACCTCATCGAGCGCTCGCGCGTGGCCGAGACGCTGGGCGAATGGCGCGGTGCCAACGCGGTGAACATGGAGGCCATCGAGGACGTGCTGCTGCGCGTATCGGAAATGGTGTGCGAGCTGCCCGAGCTGCGCGAGATGGACATCAACCCCATCATCGTGGACGAGCACGGCGCGGTGTCGGTCGATGCGCGCATCGTGGTCGACAGCAGCACGCAGGCCGTGGCGGGTCCGGTGGGCAACGGCTACCAGCACCTGGCCATCATGCCGTACCCCGCGCGCTACCGGCGCGAATGGCCGCTGCCCGGTGGCGGCGCGTACGTGGTGCGACCGGTGCATCCGAACGACGCGCAGATGCTGCAGGCGCTGGTGCAGGGCCTGTCGCCCGAGAGCCGCTGGTTCCGTTTCGTCTCGCGCTTCCACGAGCTGCCGCCGTCGATGCTGTCGCGCTTCACGCTCATCGACTACGACCGCGAGATGGCGCTGGTCGCCACCGTGATGGAGCGCAGCACCGCGCCCGACGGCAGCATCCTCGAGAGCGAGCGCATCGTGGGCGTGTCGCGCTACATCACCAACCCCGACCAGACCAGCTGCGAGTTCTCGCTCGTGGTGGCCGACGAGTTCAGCGGCAAGGGCATCGGCTCGCGCCTCATGGAAAGCATCATCGACGTGGCGCGCGACCGCGGCCTTTCCGAAATGGACGGGCTGGTGCTGGCCGGCAACCCCGACATGCTCAAGCTGGTGCGGCGGCTGGGCTTCTCGGTGAAGTCCTTCCCCGAGGACCCGGACTTCAAGCTCGTGACCTACCCGCTGTAGCCCGACGGCGGCGGCTGCAACTCGACGAGAATCGGCCGCCCTCCACCTCCGCGTTTCTTCATGCTCCGAATCCTCCTGCGCTCCCTCGGCCGCCTGCTGGTGAGCTTCGCCGTGCTGCTGTCGGCCGCCTGGGCCTGCGCGGCCCTCTGGTACCAGTTGCCCGCGACGCTGCCGGTCAAGGTCGGCGCGATGGTGCTGTGGGGCCTCTTCGGCCTGGCGGCGATCGTGCTGCTGTGGCGCGGCAAGGCCGGCCGCTCGCTGCTGGCCTACGCCATCGGCTTCGTCGTGCTGCTCGAGTGGTGGGGCACCATCGCGCCCTCTCAGCATCGCGAATGGGCCGACGACGTGGCCCGCCACCTGAAGCCGCGCGTCGAAGGCAACGTGGTCACGATGGAGAACGTGCGCAACTTCGACTGGCGCAGCGACACCGACTACACCGTGCGCTGGGACACGCGCCGCTACGACCTGGACCGCCTGCGCTCGGTCGACGTGTCGCTGTCGTACTGGACCGGCCCGGCCATCGCCCACACGCTGGTGTCCTTCGGCTTCGACGACGGCCAGTTCGTCACCTTTTCCATCGAGATCCGCAAGGAGCGCGGCGAGAGCTTCTCGTCCGTGGGCGGTTTCTTCAAGCAGTTCGAGAACAGCCTCGTGGCCGCCGACGAGCACGACATCCTGCGCGTGCGCACCAACGTGCGCGGCGAAGACGTCTACATGTACCGCGTGCGCCTGCCGCAGGCCGAGATGCGTTCGCTGTTCCTCGGCTACGTCGGCGAGGCCAATGCGCTGGCGCGCGCGCCGAGCTTCTACAACACGCTCACCGCCAACTGCACGACCATCGTCTACAGCCTCGCCCGGCACGTCGTGCCCGGCCTGCCGATGGACTACCGCCTGCTGGCCTCGGGCTACCTGCCCGAGTACCTGCACGACGTGGGCGGCCTGACGCCCGGCCTGAGCATGGACGCGCTGCGCGCCGGCGGCCGCATCACCGACCGGGCCATCGCCACCGACCAGCAGCCCGGCGTGAACTTCTCGCAAGCCATACGCCACGGCCTGCCGGGCGTGACGCCATGAGGCGCATCGGCTTCCTCCCCGCCCTGCTGCTGGCGCTGTCGCTGCTCACCGGCTGCGCGGGCGTCACGGTCGGCACCATCTCGCCGGCCGACTACCTGGCGCAGCGGCGCGGCGACGTGCTCACCACCGGCCAGCTCAGCAGTTCGGCGCAAGAGGTGCTGCGCGTCATCGGCTCCGATGCCGACCAGTGCCGCAAAGACGGCCGCGCCTGCCGCCAGAACCTCGCCACCTCCGCCGGCCTGAGCGACGAGCAACGCATGTCGGCGCTGTCCGAGGTGTGGCTGCAGCTCGCGCTGGCGGGCGGCGACGGCGGGTCGGCCGCACAGCCCATGACGCCCGAGGCCATCGAAGCCTGGCTGGAAACCGCGCGCCACGCCTACGCCTACCTGTTCCACACGGCGCGCAAGCCGCGCGACCGCGCCTTCGAAGACCGCCAGACGCAGGTGCGCGACTACTACAACTACGCCGTGCAGCGCGCCATCACCGGCCTGTTCAGCCGCTACCGCAAGAGCGACATGCCGGTGGCCGCCATTCCGCAGGTGAGCGGCTGGCGCATCGACGCCGACCTGTCGGCGCTGCAGCTCGCCCCCGACGCGCCCCCGCCGAAAGAGCTGATTCCCGCCGCCTCGCTGACCTTCTCGGGCCTGCGCAACATCTACCGCCGCGACGGCTTCGGCGCCGAGCTGGTGGCCGCGGGCGACGACCGCCCGACCGCGGCGCAGGCCGACGAAGACGCCCCGCCCTTCAGCGAGACGCCCTTCCCCGCCCTCACCGCGCTGCTGCAGTTCGACGGCGCCACGCTGCAGGACGTGCTGGCCACGCGCACGCTGCGCATCGCCGTATTCGACCCCTACCGCACCAGCACGATCCGGCTGGCCGGCGAAGAGATTCCGCTGGCCGCCAACTTCACCTCGGGCTACGGCCTGTGGCTGGCCCGCTCCGACTTCGCGCTGCAGGCGCTGCGCAGCCTGTTCGGCGGCGCCGAGGGCCTGACCCGGCCGCACATCTACCTGATGCAGCCCTACGACCCGAAGCGGCGCACCATCGTCATGCTGCACGGCCTGGCCAGCAGCCCCGAGGCCTGGATCAACGTCGCGAACGAAGTGCTCGGCGACGAGACGCTGCGCCGCCGCTACCAGATCTGGCAGGTGTACTACCCGACCAACGCGCCGCTGCCGCTGAACAACCTGGCCATCCGCGAAGCCATCACGCAGACCCTCGCGCACTTCGATCCGCAAGGCCGCGCCGAGGCGTCGCGCAACGTCACGCTCATCGGCCACAGCATGGGCGGCGTGCTCTCGCGCCTGCTGGTGTCGTCGTCGGGCGACGTGCTGTGGGACGCGCTGCGCGAGGGCTACCCCATGCCGGCCGCCCAGCGCCGCCGCATCGAGGAAGGGCTGGGGCCCTACCTGCGCTTCGAGCCGCTGCCCCAGGTCAGCGATGCGATCTTCATCGCGTCGCCGCACCGCGGCACCTCGTTCGCCAACAAGCGCATCTCGCGCTGGGTGGCCAACCTCATCACCTTGCCGGTGGCCATGCTGGGCCAGCTCAACGACATCTCGCGCGAGCTGATGCGCGTGGCGCCCAGTTCGCAGGACATGGGCCCGCTGCGCATTCCCAACAGCATCGACAACCTCAGCGACCGCGATGCCTTCGTGCGCCTGTCGTCCGGGTTGCCGCTGAGCCCGAAGGTGCGCTACCACTCCATCATCGGCAACGACACGCCCGGCCTGCCGCTGGCCGAGTCGAGCGACGGCATCGTGCCCTACACCAGCGCGCACCTCGACGGCGCGGTGTCGGAGCTGGTGATTCCGTCGGCGCACAGCGTGCAGGAGCACCCGCTGGCGATCCTGGAGATCCGGCGCATCCTGCGCGAGCAGCTGCAGCGCGTGCCCTGAGGGCACTTCATGCCGTGACGAGCACGGCCGCAGCCGGTGCATACCGCATGTCCGGCACCGCTGCCATCAGCGCCTGGGTGTAGGCGTGCTTCGGCGCATCGAGCACCTCGCCCGCGCTCCCCTGCTCCACCAGCCGCCCGCGCTGCATCACGCCCACGTCGTCGCACATGTGGCGGATCACCGCGAGGTTGTGGCTGATCAGCAGGTAGGTCAGGCCGAACTCGTCCTGCAGGTCGCGCATGAGGTTCAGCACCTGGGCCTGCACCGAGACGTCGAGCGACGAGGTCGGTTCGTCGCAGACGATGAACTCGGGCTGGCTGGCCAAGGCCCGCGCGATGGCGATGCGCTGGCGCTGGCCGCCCGAGAACTGGTGCGGGTAGCGCCGACCGTCGTCTGGCGACATGCGCACGCGGCGCAGCGCCTGGGCCACGCGCTCGGCGGTTTCGTCGGCGCTGGCGGCCAGGCCCAGCACCTCGACCGGCTCGGCGATGAGCCGGTCCACGCGCCAGCGCGGGTTGAGGCTGGCATGCGGGTCCTGGAAGATCATCTGGAAGCGCCGGCGCAGCGCGGCCGTCTGCGCGGCGTTGCCCCAGCGGTCGATGCCGTCGAAATGCACCGTGCCGGCCGTGGGCCGCGTGAGGCCCGCGATCATGCGCGCCACGGTCGACTTGCCCGAGCCCGACTCGCCGACCAGCCCGAAGGTGCGACCGCGCGCGATGTCGAAGCTCACGCCGTCGACCGCGTGCAGCACCTTCTTCGGCTGGCGCGCGAGCGTGCGCACGAGCCAGCCGGCCGAAAGATCGAATTCGCGCGACAAGCCCTGCACGCGTATCAGCGGAGTGCCGTCGGCCGGCGCCGCCACGGTCTCGGCCTGCGCGGGCGGCAACGCGGCGGCCACGGCGATGTCCGCGCCGATCTCCGGCACCGGCAGCCGATGCAGCCTGTCGTGCACCGAAGGAATCGCGGCCATCAGTGCGCGCGTGTACGGCTCGCGCGGGTGATCGAGCACCTGGCGCACCGGGCCGGTCTCCAGCACGCGGCCCTGGTACATCACCATCACGCGGTCGGCCGCCTCGGCGATCACGCCCATGTCGTGCGTGATGAGCATCGCGGCCGTGCCGCGCTCGCGGCAGACGCGGCGGAACACGCGGATCACCTGCGCCTGCACCGACACATCGAGCGCGGTGGTGGGCTCGTCGGCAATCAGCAGCTGCGGCTCGGCGCACAGCGCGAGCGCAATCGCCACGCGCTGGCGCATGCCGCCCGAGAACTGGTGCGGGTACTGGTCGATGCGGCTTTCGGGGTCGGGAATCTCCACGTCGGCCAGCAGCGCCAGCGCGCGCCGGCGCGCCTCCTGCTCGCTCACGGGCAGGTGCGTGCGGATGGTTTCGATGAGGTGCCGGCCGATCGGGTAGACCGGGTTCAGGCTGGTCAGCGGGTCCTGGAACACGCTGCCGATGCGGCGCCCGCGCACGCGGCGCATGTCCTCGCCGCGCAGCGTGTCGATGCGCTCGCCGTGCAACTCGACCGTGCCGCCCGCGATGCGCCCCGGCGGCGGCACCAGGCCGATGACGGCCGCGCCGACCATCGACTTGCCCGCGCCCGACTCGCCGACCACGCCCAGGATTTCGCCCGGTGCGATCTCGAACGAGACGCCATCAAGCACCTGCACCGTGCCCCGGTGCGTGTCGAAGGCCACGTCCAGCCCGCGCACCCGCAGCACGGGCGTTTCGCAATTGGGTTCTGGCGATGGGTCGCGCGCGCTCATTGCAGCCTCGGGTTCAAGGCGTCGCGCAGCCAGTCCCCCGCCAGGTTGACCGACAGCGCCAGCGCCAGCAGCACCAGCGCCGGAAACAGCAGGATCCACCACTCGCCCGAGAACAGGAAGCCCTGCCCGATGCGGATCAGCGTGCCCAGCGACGGCTGCGTGGGCGGCAGGCCCACGCCCAGGTACGACAGCGTCGACTCGGCCACGATGGCCAGCGCGAAGCTGATGGTGGCAATCACCAGCACCGGCGCCAGCAGGTTCGGCAGGATGTGCCGCACCAAAATGCCGGTGCGCGAGCGGCCGATGATCTGCGCGGCGGCCACGTAGTCCTTGTGCTTCTCGAGCATCACCGCCCCGCGCACCGTGCGCGCGTACTGCACCCATTCCGACAGCCCGATGGCCGCCACGATCACGTACACCGCCATGTCGTCGCGGTAGCCCTCGGGCAGCAGGCCGCGCGCGATGCCGAAGATCAAGAGCGCCACCAGCAGCACCGGAAAGGTCAGCTGCACATCGGCCACGCGCATCACCAGCGTGTCGAACCAACCGCCCGCGTAGCCGGCCGCCAGGCCGAGCGGCACGCCGATGGCCAGCGACAGCCCCACCGCGCTCACGCCCACCAGCAGCGACATGCGCAGCCCGTAGAGGATGGCCGAGAACACGTCGCGCCCCTGGTCGTCGGCGCCCAGCGGATAGAAGGCGCCCGAGGCGCCCTGCTGCCCCGGCGGCGTGAAGGCGTCGATCAGGTCGAGCACGGCCGGGTCGAACGGGTCTTGCCGTGCGATCCACGGTGCGAACAGCGAGGCCAACGCGACCAGCAGCAGCACGAAGGCCGCCAGTTGCACGGTGCGCGAGCGTGCGAAGGCGCGCAGCACGGGCGACTCGGCGTTGCGCCAGCGGCGCGGCGCGGGGGCGCCGGTCGGAGAAGGAAGCGTCATTCGGAAAAGCAAGAAAGGAGTCAGGCGCGTCGCAGGCGCGGATCGACCAGCACGTACAGCAGGTCGACGATGAAATTGATCGCCACGTACAGCAGCGCGATCAGCAGCAGGTAGGCCGCCACCACCGGCACGTCCACCCCCTGGATCGACGTGATGAACAGCAGGCCCACGCCCGGCCACTGGAACACCGTCTCGGTGACGATGGCAAAGGCCACCAGCGAGCCGATCTGCAGCCCCGTGATGGTGATGACCGGGATCAGCGTGTTGCGCAGCGCGTGGCCGTAGTTCAGGTCGCGCTCGCGCAGCCCGCGTGCGCGGCCGAAGCGGATGTAGTCGGCGCGCAGCACCTCCAGCATCTCGGCGCGCACCAGCCGCATGATCAGCGTCAGCTTGTACAGGCCCAGCGTCAGCGCGGGCATCAGCAGCGAGGCCCAGCCCGAGGCCGTGAGCAGCCCGGTGCTCCAGCCGCCCAGCTGCACCGTGTCGCCGCGCCCGAACGACGGCAGCCAGCGCAGCTCGACCGCGAACAGGTAGATGAGTCCGATGCCGATCAGGAAGGTGGGCAGCGACACGCCGACCAGCGACACCGCCATGACCGCGCGGCTGGCCACGCTGTCGCGCCGGATCGCGGTGTACACGCCCAGCGCCACGCCGCCCGCCACCGCCAGCACGGCCGCCACCAGCGCCAGCTCCAGCGTGGCCGGCAACCGCTCGGCGATGAGCTCGACCACCGGCCGCTTGAGCCGGTACGACACGCCCAGGTCGCCCTGCAGCGCGTGGCCCACGTAGCGCAGGTACTGCACCGGCACCGGGCGGTCGAAACCCAGTTCGGCCGTCAGCGCGGCGCGTTCTTCCAGCGTGGCGTCTTCGCCAAGCAGGCTGATGGTCGGATCGCCGATGTGGCGGAACACCAGGAAGGACACGAACGACACCGCCAGCAGCACCAGCACGGACTGGCCGAGCCGGCGCAAGAGATGAACCCACATGGCTTGCTTGCGTGCGTATGTTCGCTCAGGGCTTCGCCACCTTCACATTCTTGAAGAACACACTGCCGTCGGGGCTGACGGGAATGTCCAGCTTCGGGGTCGACGCGAAGTTGAGCACCTGGTCGTGCAGCGCGATGTAGATGCGCTCCTTCTGCACCGTCTGCCAGATGCTTTTGATGGTGGCGTCGCGTTTCGCCTTGTCGCTCTCGGCGGCCAGCGACGCGATCTGCGCGTCGACCTCGGCGTTGCTGTAGCCGGTGGCGTTGGTCGGGCCGCGGCCGTCCTTGCCGCGCGTGTGCACCAGGTAGTCGAAGATGTAGGCCGAGTCGTAGGTCGGCACGCCCCAGCCGAACAGGTAGAAGTCGGTGTCGGCCGAGTTGATGGCGGTGCTGTGCAGCGCGATCGGGCGCGCCGCCACCGTGGTCTTGATGCCGATGCGCCCGAGGAAGCCCGACACCGCCGTGCTGATGGCCTCGTCGTTCACGTAGCGGTCGTTCGGCGTGTGCAGCGTGATCGCAAAGCCGTTCGGGTAGCCGGCCTCGGCCAGCAGTTTCTTCGCCTGCGCGGCGTTGGCCTTCGGGTAGGCCGCGAAGCCCTTCTCGTAGCCGTGCACGAAAGGTGGCGCGATGATGCCCGAGGGGTTCGACAGCCCGCGCATCACCGCCGCCTTGATCGCGTCGCGGTCGATGGCCAGGCCGATGGCCTCGCGCACCTTCGGGTCGGCCAGCGGGTTCCTGCCCTTCACGTCGGCGTACTTGAGTTCCTTCGCGCCCACGTTCAGGCCCAGGAAGATCGAGCGGTTCTCGGGCCCTTCGGTCACGCGCAGGCGCTTGTCGGCCTTCAGGCGGCCCACGTCCTGCGCCGGCAGGTCTTGAACAAAATCGACCTCGCCCGACAGCAGCGCGGCCACGCGCGTCGCGGGCGACTTGATCGGCACGTAGACCAGCTCGGTCACGTCCAGCGGAAACTGGCCGCGCCCCCAGTACTGCGGAAACTGCTTGAGCACCGTGCGCGCATCGACCTCGCGCGAGGCCAGCACGTAGGGACCGGTGCCGTTCTCGTTGCGGGTGGCGAAGTTCTCGGTCTTGCTCGCCACGTCCTGCGACTGCTCGGCCTTGTTCGCCTTGGCCCAGGCCTCGTTGAGGATGAAGAGGTTCGTGAGGTTGTTCGGGAAGATCAGGTTCGGGCCCTTGGTCCTGACCTGCACTGTGAGCGCATCGACCTTCTTCACCTCGGCCACCGACGACAGCAGCGACTTGAGCGCCGAGCTCGGCGCCTGTGCGCGCTGCAGCGAGAACACCACGTCGTCGGCCGTGAGCAGCGCGCCGTCATGGAACTTGACGCCGGGGCGCAGCTTGAACTCCCACACCGTCGGGTCGGCCGTGAGCTTCCACGAGGTGGCCAGCGCGGGCTGCAGCTTGCTGTCGGCGCCGCGCAGGATCAGCGGTTCGTAGATCTGGTGCAGCAGCCCGAAGTTGGTGCCGGTGTTGACCGCATGCGGATCGAGCGTGGCGGGGTCGGCGCTGCGTGCCCAGCGCACGGTTTCGGCGGCGGCAACAGGCGCCTGCAGCAGGCCGGCGGCCAGCAGGGCCGCGGTCAGGAGTGGTCGGAGCATGGAATCCCTCGGGTGTTCTTTGGAAGAGAAGACAGGCGGACGACCGCGCGGGGCGGCGTCGTCCTGTGCCTGTGCGTGAGGGACTGTGCCCTGCCCCGCGCCGTCTCGAAAGAAGGACTCCGCATATGGAAATGCGGTGTCTGCCGCGTGACGATGAACCGAACGCTACGCCCTCGTCGCCAGCCGCTTCAATCGCAATCCACCCCACACCGCCAGCAGCACGCTCGCGCCAAACACCCAGCCCGATAGCGCCCCAGCCATCGTGCCCGACAGCAGGTTGCCCACCGTGCAACCCAGCCCGGTCATCGCGCCCCACCCCAGCAGTACGCCGCCGCCGAGGCCACGCACCACCTGCCCCACGGTCGGCCATGCGGGCTTGAACTGCCCGCTCGCCAGCGCGGCGGCCAGCGCACCCGCCACGAGGCCGCCGACCAGCAGCGCGTTGGGCGTCTGCCAGAGGCTTTCGACCACCGCCGTGACGCAGCCGCCGAAGCCGTCGAGCCCGTCCAGGCGCTGCGGCAGCAAGCCGTGCGCGTTACCGAGGTCGCGCGCGGCGCTGCCGAGCGCGGCCGTCACGCCCAGCGGGCGCAGCCGCAGCACCACGATCACGGCGATCGCACCGACCGCGAGGCCGCCCCACGCATACGGCCAGCGCCCGTGCAGCAGCCGGCGCGCGGCGTCGATGAAGCGGCGCGGCGTGGGCGACGCCGCCTCGCCCGCCGGAAGCTTTCGCCAGAGCCAGGCCGCAAGCGCCGCGAACACCGCCAGCTGCAGCGCGGCCGAGCCCGCATAGCCCAGGTGATGCGGCAGCCACACGACGGGCGCGGTGGCGATGGTTGCGCTGTAGAGCCAATTCCAACTGCCGAACCCCAGCAGGAAGCCCGCACCGGCACCGAGCAGCGCGAACGGCGCGGTCGGCGAGCCTTCGCCCAACCGGTACCAGTGCGCGCTGATGCACGAACCCGACACCACCATGCCCGCGCCGAAGGCCAGCCCCGCGAGCACCAGTGCGCCGCTGACCGGCCCGATGTGCGCATCGGGCGGCAACCGCCCCGGCTGCGGCACGGGCAGCCAGCCCGTCATGACGACGTGCATGCCCACGGTGCCGACCGCGAGCGCGGCCACGATGGCCAGCAGGCCGCGCGCGTCGCCGCCTTCGAAGTAGTCGCGCGCATGGCAGTAGAAGCAGAAGCGCGAGCGCTGCAGCACCACGCCGAGCACCGCGCCCAGCCCGAGCGCGAAGGCCAGCGCACGGCCGCCGCTGCGCTCGCCGAGCAGGTGCACGCTGGCGGCGACCAGCAACAACACGACGACCGCAGCGGCCAGGCCCGTGCGAGAAAGCGGCACAGGCGCCGCATGGATTGACGAAGCGGACATGCCCCGGTTCCTCTTTCTTGGGTCCAAAAAAAAGCGAGCCCGAGGGCTCGCCCAATGTCGCTCATCAGAGAGGCCGCGAGGTCCCTCCAACGCCGACTCACCTCGAACTCATCTCACCTCAACTCATTCATTTGGACGCCCACACCGTGCCGGCCGGGTTGTTCACCGGCACGCCGACGGCGTTGCCGTACTCGGTCCACGAGCCGTCGTAGTTGCGCACGTTCTTGTAGCCCAGGATCTTGTGCAGCGCGAACCAGGTGTGGCTCGAGCGTTCGCCGATGCGGCAGTAGGTGATGGCCGGCTTGCTGCCGTCGATGCCCACGGCAGCGTAGATCGCCTTCAGCTCGGCGGCCGACTTGAAGGTGCCGTCTTCGTTCACCGCGCGGCCCCAGGGCACGTTGGCCGCGCCGGGCACGTGGCCCGCGCGCACCGCCAGTTCGGCGGCGCCGGCCGGCGCGAAGATCTTGCCGCTGTACTCGTCGGCCGAACGGATGTCGACCAGCTTCGCGTCGGAGCGGCCCTCGGCCACCGCCAGCACGTCGGCCAGCCGCGCGCGCAGCTGCGGGTTGGGCTGCGTCACCTTGAAGCGCGTGGCGACATGCTCGGGCGCGCGGTTGTCGAGCACGCGGTTCTCGGCCTCCCACTTCTTGCGCCCGCCGTCGAGCAGCTTCACGTTCTGCACGCCGTACTGGTCGAACACCCAGGCGCCCCAGGCGGCGAACCAGTTGTTGGTGTCGCCGTAGAGGATCACGGTGGTGTCCTTGTCGACACCGGCCGCCGACAGCAGCTTCTCGAACTCGGCCTGGCTCACGATGTCGCGGCGCACGCGGTCGTTGAGGTCGTTGTGCCACGAGAAGTTCACCGCGCCCGGGATGTGGCCGCGCTCGTACAGGCCCGGGTTCACGCTGACCTCGATCACGCGCAGCTTCGGGTTGCGCAGGTTCTTCTCGAGCCAGTCGGTGGAGACCAGCGGCCCGCTGCCGTCGGCCGAGGCCTGCGCGAAGGCCGACGGTGCGGTGGCCAGGAAGGTCAGCGTGGCGAGGGACGCGGCGCGCCACCATCTGCTGAAGATCGACATGCGGGACTCCTTGTGTTGAATGGAAGACATCAGAAACAGATCAGAGCGAACTCTAGGCAGGCCACCCGCGATCACCAACGAAGCGTTTGCGATAAGCGCATGCGCAAAGCGTCTGAGGCTCAGGCGAGTGCGGCCTCTTGATGTGGCAGCTCGGCGCGCACCCGCCAGCCCAGTTCGGGCGCGATGCGCACCGCCAGGTCGTCCAGGATCTGCTCGTAGGCCTCGCTGTCGAAGTTGTAGGGCAGCTCCACGCGCAGCTCGCTCACCAGCGGCAGCACCGGGTCGCGGTGCAGGCGCTCGAGGATCTCGTCCGCGCTGCCCACGAGGTCGCCGGCGAACAGCGTGCGGCGCTCGCCCTGCGGTGACAGCGTGCGTTCGACGCGGCCTGCTGCGAAGGCGCGGTAGCGCCGCCGCGTGGCGGCATCGGCGCCGTCGAGCGGCACGATCACGCGGCCCAGCGCGATCCGCCCGCGCCGTGCGCCCGGCACTTCGCTGGCGCGGTAGCGCTCGACGAGGCCGGTCTGCGCCTCGAGGAAGTCGTCGGTGGTCTCGCCCGTGAGCACATTGCCCAGCAGCAGGTGAAAGCCGTTGCGTCCCGCCCATTCGGCCGAGCGCAGCGACCCGCCGCCGTACCAGAGCCGCCCCACCAGGCCGGGCGCATAGGGCTGCACGCGCGGACGCACGCGCCCGCCGGCCGATTCGACCACCGTGTCTTCGTCGCCCAGCAGCACGTCTTCGAGGTTGGCGCGCAGCCGCGCCACGCGCTTGTGCGTGAAGTCGACGGTGGCCGGCGGCGCGTCCTGGAAGCGACCGCCCAGCAAGGCGCCGTGCGGCGGCGCGCCCGCGCTCAGGCCCACCTGCAGGCGCCCGCGCGAGAGCACGTCGACGGTGGCCAGGTCTTCGGCGAGCCGGAACGGGTTTTCGTAGCCCATCTGGATCACGGCCGCGCCGAGTTCGATGCGGCGCGTGCGCTGCGTGGCGGCGGCCAGGAAGGTCGGTGCCGACGACACGGCGCGCTCCAGGTGGCGCTGGCGCACCCAGGCGCTGTCGAAGCCGCGCCGCTCGCCGAATTCAAAGAGCCGCAGCGCGGCTTCGAGGCCCGCGTGCGGGTCGGCCTCGTCGTAGTTGCCGGGCGTGAGGAAACCGATGTGGTGGATGGTCATGGTCGTGGGGTTCGCAGGGTCAGAACTTCGGCAACCCCGGCGGGTTGACCTCCGATTTCGGCAGCGCCTCTTCCGCCAGACGCCAGCGCGCGAGCGCCTTGGCGTAGGTGCCGTTGCGGATCAGGCCGTTGGCCGCGGTGGTCAGCGCCACCGCCAGGCCGCTGCCCTTGCGCGTGGCCACGGCCACGTCCGACTTCAACGGCCAGCCCGCGTTCACGGTGCCGGCCAGCCGCAGTTGCCCGTTCTTCGCGGCCTCGTAGGCCTGCGGCGCGTTGGGGTTGAAGTTGGCATCGACGCGCTTCGTCGTCACCGCCAGCCAGCGCGTCACATCGTCGTCGTAGTACTGGATCGACACCGGCTTCAGGCCCGCGGCCACGTTCTGCCGGTCCCATTCGAGCAGGATGCGTTCCTGGTTGGTGCCCGCGCCGGTCGTGAGCTTCAGGCCCGCCACGTCCTTCGGCTCGCGGATCGACTGGATGGCGCTGTCGGTGCGCACGTAGAAGCCGTGCAGGCCGAGCCGGTAAGTCGAGAAGTCGAACTTCTCCTTGCGCTGCTCGGTCACGCCCACGTTGGAGATCACGGCGTCGTACTTGCCCGAGCTCAGGCCCAGCGGCCAGTCGGCCCAGGCGACGGGCCGCAGTTCCAGCTTCAGGCCCAGCGCCTCGGCGATGAGGTGGGCAAAGTCGGGGTCGAACCCCACCACGGTCTTCGCGTCGGTGGCGTAGGTGGAGATCGGCGGCGCGAACGGCGCAATGGCGATGGTCAGCACGCCCTCCTTCACGAACTTGAAGCTCGGGGGAATGGCGTTGACGGCCTCGGCGTCCTTGCCGGTGTGCAGGCGGCCCTTCTGCTCGGGGCTGAAGTCGAAGGCGTCGGCGGCATGCGCCGGCGCGAACGCCATCAGCCCGAGGGCGGCCAGCGCCCCCAGTTTTTTCTTGAGCGACATGGTCCCCTCCCTCAGTTCTTCGGCAGGCCGGGCGGATTGGTGCGCGCCACCTCGATGGCCTCGGACGCCAGGTTCCAGCGCGACAGCGCCTTGCCGTAGTTGCCGTTCTTGATCTGCGTGTTCAGCGCCAGCGTCACGGCCTCGGCAATGCCCGAGCCCTTGCGCGAGGTGACGGCGATCTCGGCGTTGAGCGGCCAGCCGCCCGACACCAGGCCCGCGAGCCGGGTCTTGCCGTCGCGCGCCTCGTAGGCCGCGATGGCGTTGGGGCCCACGTACGCGTCGGCGCGGCCCGACTGGATGGCCAGGCGCTGCACCACATCGTCGTCGTAGTACTGGATCTCGATGGGCTTGAGGCCGGCGGCGAGGTTCTGCTTGTTCCAGCGCAGCAGGATCTGCTCCTGGTTCGTGCTGGCCGTCACGATGAGCTTCAGGCCCGCGATGTCCTTGGGCTCCTTGATGGGGCCGAGCTTGCTGTCCGACTTCACGTAGATGCCGAGCTGGTCGTTGCGGTAGGTCGAGAAGTCGAACTTCTCCTTGCGCTCCTCGGTGACGGTCACGTTGGACACCACCACGTCGAACTTGCCCGACTGCAGGCCCAGCGGCCAGTCGGCCCAGGCGGTGGACACCAGCTCCAGCTTGCGCCCCAGGCTGTCGGCCACGAGCTGCGCGATGTCGGGCGCGTTGCCCACGGGCGTCTTGGTGTCGGTGGCGTAGGCCGCGAACGGCAGCCGGCCGGTGGTGGTGCCCACGACGAGCACGCCTTCCTTCTGGAACTTGAAGTCCTTCGCGAGCCGCACGGCCTCGTCGATCTTCTGCGCGCGCGGGCGACCGGGCTGCTCGGGGCTCAGGTCGGGCACCGGGGCGGTCTGGGCCGTGGCGGCCAGGGGCAGCAAGGCCGCAAGAAGAACAGTCAGGAGATGGCGTCGATGGGTCATGAAAGCGGTCGGTTTGAAAAACGGGGAAGGGAAAAAACTCAGAGCACCTTGGCCAGGAATTCGGCCGTGCGCGGATGCCTCGGTGCGTTGAACACCTGCTCGGGCGTGCCGGTTTCGAGGATGCGGCCCTGCTCCATGAAGACCACGGTGTCGGCCACCTCGCGGGCGAAGCCGATCTCGTGCGTCACGATGACCAGCGTGGTGCCGGAGCTCGCGAGCTCCTCGATCACCGCGAGCACCTCGCCCACCAGCTCGGGGTCGAGCGCCGAGGTGGGCTCGTCGAACAGCAGCACCTTGGGCTTGAGTGCCAGCGCCCGCGCGATCGCCACGCGCTGCTGCTGGCCGCCCGAGAGCTGGCGCGGGTAGGCGTCCTTGCGGTCGGCCAGGCCGACGCGGGCCAGCAGGTCGGTGGCCAGCGCCTCGGCCTCGGCGCGCGGCAGGCCGCGCACCGACTGCGGCGCCTCGACGATGTTCTCCAGCACCGTGAGGTGCGGGAACAGGTTGAAGTTCTGGAACACCATGCCCACGTCGACGCGGCGCGCGAGGATGTCCTTCTCGTGCAGCTCGTACAGCGTGTCGGCGTCGCGCCGGTAGCCGATGAGTTCGCCGTCGATGGCAATGAAGCCGTCGTCCACGCGCTCCAGGTGGTTGATGGTGCGCAGCAGCGTCGACTTGCCCGAGCCCGAGGGCCCGAGGATCACGGTGACGCTGCCACGCGGCGCGGTGAAGGTCACGTCGTCGAGCACCTGCAGCGCGCCGAAGCGCTTGGACACGCCGTGGATCGTCACCTCGCCACCCGGGGCGCGCGAGCCGTTCCAGCGCGGCACCTGCGCGGGGGACGGCGCCGGTGCCGACACGGGCACCACGGCCGGCGCCCTGCCCCGCGCCCACAGCCCGTGCACCACGCCGCCCAGCCACGAGCGCGGCGCATGGCGCAAGGCCCCGCGCGAGAAATGCCGCTCGATGTAGTGCTGCGCCACCGACAGCACGGTGAGGATCACGAGGTACCACACGGTCGCCACCATGAGCAGCGGAATCACTTCCAGGTTGCGCCGGTAGATGATCTGGATCGTGTAGAACAGCTCGGGCAGCGCCAGGATGTAGAGGTTCGAGGTGCCCTTGGCCAGCCCGATGATGTCGTTGAAGGCCGTGGGCAGGATGCTGCGCATGGCCTGCGGCAGCACGATGCGCGAGGCCTGGCGCCGGCGCGAAAGGCCCAGCGCGGCGGCTGCTTCCAGCTGCCCCTGGTCCACCGACAAAATGCCCCCGCGCACGATCTCCGAGGCAAAGGCCGCCTGGTTCAGCGTGAGGCCCAGCAGCGCCGCCACGAAGGGGCTGATGAGCTGCGTGGTCGGGTACGAGAAGAAGGTCAGGTCGGTGAACGGCACACCCAGCGACACGGTCTCGTACAGGTAGCCCAGGTTGTTGATGATCAAGAGCAGCACGATCACCGGCACCGAGCGAAAGAGCCAGGTGAACACCCAGGCCAGCCGCGCCAGCAGCGGCGAGCGCGACACCCGCGCCAGCGCCAGCCCCGTGCCGAAGAAGAAGCCCAGCACCGCGCCCAGCGCCGTGAGCAGCAGCGTGCGGCCCAGCCCGGCCAGCACCGGCTCCGAGAAGAACCACTGCGCGAACACCGGCCAGCCCCAGCGCGGGTTGGTGAGCACCGAATGCAGCACGAGGCCGATCACCGCCACCGCGAAGACGGTGCCGACGGTGCGCGCCGGGTAGGTCGCGGGCACGATGCGAAAGTGCGAGTAGTCGCCCTTGGCGGGCGGTGCCGCGTCGCTGCGCTGGGTGGGGCGGACAACGGGTGCGGGGCTGCGCGGCTCGGGGCCAACGTCGAGCACAGTGGTCGTGTTCATCGCGACACCGCCCCGCTCAGTGCCGCACCGGCACGGCCTTGCGTGGCCCATTGCGCCAGGTGCTTCTCGAACGGCAGCTTGCGCGGCGTCTCGGGGTCTGCGTCGTCGGTGAACAGCGCCGTGTAGCCATGGCTGCGGTACAGGCCCACGGCCTCGGGCTGGCGAAAGCCGGTCGTGAGGTAGATGCGCTCGTAGCCCTGGCGCAGCACCTGCGCCTCCAGCTCGGCCAGCACGCGGCTGGCCAGGCCCTGGCGGCGCAGCGCGCCATGCGTCCACACGCGCTTGAGTTCGGCGGTGCGCTCGTCGTGGCGCATGAAGGCACCGCCGCCGATCGCCACGCCGTCGCGCAGCAGCAGCACGAAGTTGCCGTGCGGCGGCGCGAACACCTCGGGCGCGTAGCGGTCGATCTCGCGCGGCGCGCCGGGCTCGCGCAGCACGTCGCCGTAGCGGCTGTCGTACTCGAAGGTGAGCCCTTCGATCAACGGCCGGGCCAGCGGGTCCAGCGGCGTGGTGTAGAGAAACTGTTCGCTCATGAGGTGGTTTCCTGGGTGTCGCCGTCGGCGGAAAGAAAACGCTCGGCCAGCCGGGCCCAGTACACGGCCGCGGGCGCGAGGATCGCGTCGTTGAAGTCGTAGCGCGGGCTGTGCAGCGAGGCGCTCTCGCCGTTGCCGAAGAACACATAGCTGCCGGGACGGGCCTGCAGCATGTAGGCGAAGTCTTCGCTGGCGGTGCGCGGGCGGAAGGCCGGGTCGACGCGCTGCGCGCCGAAGGTGTCGACCGCCACGGCGCGCGCGAAGGCGGTTTCCTCCACGTGGTTGACCACCGGCGGAAAGCCCGGCCGGTAGTCGACCTCGGCCTGCGCGCCGAAGCTCTCGGCCTGCGCCCGCGCCAGGGCGGGAATGCGCTGCGCCAGCAGCGCGCGCACCTCGGGCTTGAACGAGCGTGCCGTGAGCTTGAGCTCGACGGTGTTCGGAATCACGTTGGAGGCTTCGCCGCCGTGGATGGAGCCCACCGTGATCACGCCCATGTCGAGCGGATCGACGTTGCGCGACACCACGGTCTGCAGCGCCGCGATCAGGTGCGCGCTCGCGACCACGGGGTCGACCGTCTCGTGCGGCTGCGCGCCGTGGCCGCCCTTGCCGCGCACCGTGATGTGCGCCTGGTCGATGGCGGCCATCGCGGGCCCGGTGACGCAGCCCACGTGCCCAGCCCCCACGCCGGGCCAGTTGTGCAGGCCGAAGACGGCGTCGCACGGGAAGCGCGTGAACAGGCCCTCGTCGATCATCTTCTTGGCGCCCGCGCCCAGTTCTTCGGCGGGCTGGAAGATCAGGTGCAGCGTGCCGTGAAAGGCGCCCGCCTCCGCCAGGAAGCGCGCCGCCGCGAGCAGGATCGCCGTGTGGCCGTCATGGCCGCAGGCGTGCATCACGCCCGCGTTCTCGCTCGCGTACGGCAGGCCCGTGGCTTCGTGGATCGGCAGCGCGTCCATGTCGGCGCGGATGCCGAGGCTGCGCCCCGGCCCGCGCCGCAGCGTGCCCACCACGCCGGTGCCGGCCAGGCCCGTCGTGACCTCGTAGCCCCATGCCGCGAGCCGCTCGGCCACGAGGGCCGAGGTGCGGTGCTCCTTGAACGACAGCTCGGGGTGCTGGTGGATGTCGCGCCGCAGCGCAATGAATTCGTCGCCGTAGCCGGCAATGGTGGATTCGACGCGGTGGATGTCCTTCAGGGCCGGTCGTGGCAGCGCGGCGCCCATCAGGCGGCCTTGCGCTCGGCGGTGGCGCCGGCCTGCGGCGCGGCATGGCGGCTCGCTTTGCGCGGCAGGCCCAGGTGGTCGCGCAGGGTCTGGCCGGGCAGCGTGCGCTGGTAGCGGCCGCGCGCCTCCAGTGCGGGAACCACGAACTCGATGAAGTCGTCCAGGCCCTGCCCCAGGACCGGGAAACCGAGGATGAAGCCGTCGGCCGCGCCCTCGTCCACCCAGCGGATGATCTCGTCGGCGATGCGCTCGCCCGTGCCCACGAACTGCGTGCGCGGCGTGGCCACTTCGAGTGCCACTTCGCGCAGCGTCTGACCCTTGGCCTTGGCATTGGCCTTGATGCGGTCGGTGGTCGAGCGGAAGCTGTTGCGGCCGATCTCGCCCAGCTCGGGGAACGGCGCATCGAGCGGGTACTGGCTGAAGTCGTGGTGGTCGAAGAAGCGGCCCAGGTAGGCCAGCGCCTCCTCGACCGTCAGCAGTGCGCGGATGGCGAGGTACTTGGCCTCGGCCTCGGCTTCCGTGGCCGCGACCACCGGGCCGATGCCCGGGAAGATCTTCACGTCGCCGGCCTGCCGCCCCTGCGCCACGGCGCTGGCCTTGACCTGCTTGAGGAAGGTGCGCGTGTCTTCGAGCGAGGGCGAATGGGTGAACACCGCGTCGGCGTACTTGCCCGCCAGGCCGATGCCCGCGTCCGACGAGCCGGCCTGGAAGATCACCGGCTGGCCCTGCGGCGAACGCTGGATGTTCAGCGGCCCCGCCACCTGGAAGAAACGGCCCTTGTGGTCCAGCGTGTGCAGCTTGTCGCGGTCGAAGAACTGGCCGCTCTCGCGGTCGCGCACGAAGGCGTCGTCGTCCCAGCTGTCCCACAGGCCTTGCGTCACGGCCAGGTACTCGTCGGCGATCTCGTAGCGCAGCGCGTGCTCGGGGTGGGCGCGGCTGTAGTTCTTGGCGCTGCCTTCCAGCGGCGTGGTCACCACGTTCCAGCCCGCGCGCCCGCCGCTGATGAGGTCCAGCGAGGCGAACTGCCGTGCCACCGTGAACGGGTCGCTGTACGAGCTGGAGATGGTGCCCGCCAGGCCGATCTTCGTGGTGACGGCGGCCAGCGCCGACAAGATGGAGATCGGTTCGAAGCGGTTGAGGAAGTGCGGGATCGACTTCTCGTTGATGTAGAGCCCGTCGGCCACGAACGCGAAGGCGATGCCCGCGGCCTCGGCCTTCTGCGCGCTGCGGATGAAGAAGTCGAGGTTGACGCTGGCATCGGCCGGGCCCCCCGGGTGCTTCCAGGCATTCATGTGGCTGCCGGCCCCTTGCAGCATGACGCCGAACTGGATGTTGCTCATGACGATCGTTCTTGTGATGGGAAAAAGAAAAAACTCAGGCCAGTGCGGGTTCGCGGGCCTGCGCCAGCAGCTCGACCGCCGTGGCGCGCGCGGCGAAGTCCGCCACCGGGATGTCGATCACGAACTCCTCCATGCCATGGCGCGCGCTGAGGGCTTCGAGCGCGTCGCGCACCTCGTCGCCGGTGCCGGCGATGACATGCGGGCGCCGCTCCTCGGTGCGGTAGTCGCTCGCGCCGGCCTGCCGCGCGAACTCGGCGGCGGCCTCGAGGCTGGGCAGGTTCACGCTCTGGCCCGTGGGCAAGGTCACGCGGAAGCTGCGCAGCGCGCCCACGCGCTCGGCGGCTTCGGCATGCGTTTCGGCGGCGAAGGCGAACAGCGCGAGCAGCGGCGCGCGGCCGGTCGCGCCGCGGTAGGCGTCGATCGATTGCCCGATGTTCACGGGGTCGCCGTTGAAGTGGCCCGCGTAGACGAACTGCCAGCCCAGCCGCGCGGCGAGCAGCGCGCTCTCGGGGCTGCCGCCCAGCAGCACGCGCTGCGGCGCCACCGGCGGAAACGGCGTGGCCACGGCGCCGGCCAGCGCATGGTCGGCGGGCACGCCGTCGTGCAGGAAGGCATCGAGCTCGCGCAGGCGCGCTTCGAAATCGAGGGCCTTCGCCTTCGCCGGATCGTGCAGCGATTGCAGCGCCTTGCTGGTCAGCGGCAGGCCGCCCGGCGCCTTGCCGATGCCCAGGTCGACACGGCCCGGCGCCAGCGAGGCCAGCACCTTGAAGGTCTCCGCGACCTTGAAGGGGCTGTAGTGCTGCAGCATGACGCCGCCGGTGCCGATGCGGATGCGCGAGGTCTTGGCCAGCAGGTGCGAGGCCAGCACCTCAGGCGCCGAACCGGCGTAGGTGCGGTTGCCGTGGTGCTCGGCCAGCCAGTAGCGGCGGTAGCCCAGCCGTTCGGCGCGCCGGGCCAGCGCGATGGTGTGCTGGAACGCCTGCGTGGCATCGGCACCTTCGGGGATCAGGCTCTTGTCGAGCAGGGAGAGCGAGTAGGACACGGTGTTCGGCGATGGCGCAGTGGAAGCGGGTGTGCTTCAAATTCTGCGAGCCATCGCACGGGCCGTTTGCGCTGAATTCCTCTATCGATATCTGGAATCTGCGGGGTCGCGCGGCTCACCATGCATAGGGCAGGAGCGCCGCCACGGCCGTGGCGTGCAGCCGCCTGCGCACGCGCAGCGGCACGTGGCCGTGCGGTGCGCGGCGTGCCACTTCATGCGGCGACGCCGGCGCGATGCACCAGGCGATGGCGGTCAGCGCGAGGACGTGGCGGGCCTGTGCGGCCGGGGATGAAGAGGCGACGGTGTGCAGTGGCATGACGGGCGGTTTCCCTGGTTCGATGCCGCCGATTCTGCGAAGCGCACCCGCCGTTGCCAACGACGGATTGCGAATGTCCTGATGCGGTTTGCATCGCATCCGCGCGCCCAAAGGTGTTGCCTCGCCCCCCGTGCGCTGGCTACGATGGGCGCGCAACCACCCAAGGAGCAGCCGCCATGTCGAACCATGTCTACAAGTCGCTCGAGCTGACGGGCTCGTCCAAGACCAGCATCGAGGACGCGGTGCAGACCGCCATCGCGAAGGCGCACGAGACGGTGCGCAACATCCAGTGGTTCACCGTCACCGAGACGCGTGGCCACGTGGTTGACGGCAAGGTCGCGCACTGGCAGGTGACGGTGAAGATCGGCTTCACGCTCGAGTAGCCGCAACGCGGCCTTGACGGGTCAGGCGCGCAGCGCCGAGGTGCCGTCGTAGATATAGCGGCGCGACCACGGGAGCGTGCTCGCCGCCCTGCCCGCCTTGCGCCCGACGATCTGGTAGATCGCCACGTCGTCGTTCTCGAAGGCATAGGCGCAGCCCGCGAGGTAGATGCGCCAGATGCGGAACTTCTCTTCGTCGACCAGCGCGCGTGCCTCGTCGGCATGGGCCTCGTAGGCGTCGCTCCAGTGGCGCAGCGTCTGCGCGTAGTGCCGGCGCAGGTTTTCCACGTCGAAGGCCTCGAGCCCGCCCTGCTGCATGGCCTGCAGCGCCAGGCTGATGTGCGGCAGCTCGCCGTTGGGAAACACGTAGCGGTCGATGAAGTCGCCGCCGCCGTACGACACACCGCCGCCCTCGGGGTCGGACGAGGTGATGCCATGGTTCATGACGATGCCGTCGTCGGCCAGCAACTGCTGCACGCGCTTGAAGTACTCGGGCAGGTTCTTGCGGCCCACGTGCTCGAACATGCCGACGCTGGTGATGCGGTCGAACTGGCCCGTCACGTCGCGGTAGTCCTGCAGGCGGATCTCGATGCGGTCTGCGAGGCCTGCGGCCTTCACGCGTTCGGTCGCGAGGTCGAACTGGTTCTGCGACAGCGTGACGCCCACGCAGCGCGCGCCGAATTTCTGCGCCGCGCGGATCACCAGCGCGCCCCAGCCGCAGCCGATGTCGAGCAGCGTCTGCCCGGGCTGCAGTTCGATCTTGGTGAGGATGTGGTCGATCTTCTTCAGCTGCGCGGTGGCCAGGTCTTCGTCGCCGTTCTCGAAGTAGGCGCACGAATAGACCATGTTCGCGTCGAGCCAGAGTTGGTAGAACGCGTTGGACACGTCGTAGTGGTACTCGATCGATTTCTTGTCCGACGACTTGGTGTGCGCGAAGTAGCGCGCCATGCTCTGCAGCGCGCCGCCGGGCTTGTCGAGCGAGGTCTTCGCCAGGCCGTAGGCGATGTCGATCACGTCGCTGAGCTTGCCTTCGATGTCGATCTTGCTCTTGACGTAGGCCTCGCCCAGGTTGTCGAGCGTGGGCTGCAGCATCAGCGACAGCGCCGCGGGCGATTTCACGTGCAGCGTGACCGCCGGTCCGCTGAAGTCACCGAAGTCGTAGGACTGGCCGTCCCACAAGGTGAGCCGCGCGGGCAGGTTGGCCCGTGCGCGGACCGCGGCGCTCCACTGCGCCAGCTTCTTTTCCCAAAGCATGCATCTCTCCGAGTTGTTGAGTAGTCCCGCCTCCACGGGCGGACGGGTGCTGCAGCGAACAAAACGATAGCGAGAATTTGCGAAACCTGCATTTCCACGACGACGCAAGAAATCGCGGCAGGTGCTATGTTGAAAGACCCCTCGCGCGGGGTCCGGGCGGCCTACGCGGCTTCCATCGAGGTCGCGTCGTTGCCGGCCTCGCCGAGCCAGCGGCGCTTGTCGCGCAGCGGCGGTGCGCCGAACATGCGGCCGTACTCGCGCGCGAACTGCGAGGGGCTTTCGTAGCCCACGTTGTGCGCGGCGCTGGCCACGTCGGTGCCGGCGATCAGCATCTGGCGGCGCGCCTCCTGCAGGCGCAGCTGCTTCTGGTACTGCAGCGGGCTCATCGCCGTCACGGCCTTGAAGTGGTGGTGGAACGACGACACGCTCATGTGCACCGCGCGCGCCATGTCTTCCACGCGCAGCGATTGCGCGTAGTTGGTGCGCAGCGCGCTGATGGCTTTCGCGATGCGCTGCGTGTGGCTGTCGTGCAGCGCGATCTGGCGCAGCCGCGCGCCCTCGCCGTTCACCAGCAGGCGGTACATGATCTCGCGCTTGATGAGCGGCGCCATGATCGGAATGTCCTCGGGCGTGTCGAGCAGTCGCAGCAGGCGAAGCACGGGCTCCAGCACCGGCATGGCGATGCGGTTGACGTACATGCCGCGCGAGGCCGGCGCGTTGGCCTTGGCCGGCAGCTTCTCGTCGCCGATGAGGTCGCCGATTTCATCGAGCGCCAGCTCCAGCCGCACGCCCAGGTAGGGCTCGTTCTCGCTGGTCACGCACACCTGGCCGCACACCGGCAGGTCGACCGAGGTGACGAGGTAGTTCATGGGGTCGTACACGTAGATGTCGTCGCCCACGATGATCCGCTTGGAGCCCTGCGCGATGAGGCCCAGCGCCGGCGTCGCGAAGCCGTGCTTGGGGCCGTCGGGCTTGCTGATGCAGTGCACCTGCAGGCCGGGCACGGCGCATTCGACCGTGCCGTCCTGGCCGCGCGTGATGTGGCGGATGAGCTGCACCAGCTCTTCACGGGCGGCATCGAGTTCGGGTTCCAGCGGCATCGGCATGGCGAGGACGGTGGCGGTGTCGGGGGTTTCATCAGACATGGGTAGGCCTCTGACAAAGGAGAGCGGCCGCGGTGGCGGCCATGGAGGATTGGGCTGCCCGCAGCTTAGCGTCGCATCCTCCGATCTGCACCGCCCCGGCGCGAGGTCTGGAGAAATAGGCAAAGACTTTGCAGAAACGCGCTCGCCCGCCGGGGCGCGCCGGCGGGATACTTTTTCGCAACCGCCGGCCGTTCGTCAAGCCGGACGGCCCCTCCCCACCCAAAGGACAACTTTCGATGCAATACCACCAATTCGGCCGCACCGGCCTCCTGGTTTCCGAACTCTGCCTCGGCACGATGACCTTCGGCGGCGCGCCGGGCATCTGGGACCACATCGGCCAGCTGCAGCAAGGCGAGGCCGAAGGCCTCATCGCCCGCTCGCTCGACGCCGGCATCAACTTCCTCGACACGGCCGACGTGTACTCCGAGGGCCTCTCTGAAACCATCACCGGCCAGGCGCTGAAGAACCTGAAGGTGCCGCGCGACCGCGTGGTGGTCGCGACCAAGGTGCTGGGCGAAACCGGCAGCAAGGGCGTGAACTCGGCCGGCGCCTCGCGCTACCACATCATGGACGGCGTGAAGGCCAGCCTGAAGCGGCTGCAGCTGGACCACATCGACCTGTACCAGATCCACGGCATCGACCCGATCACGCCCATCGAGGAAACGGTGCGCGCGCTCGACGACCTCGTGCGCCAGGGCCACGTGCGCTACGTGGGCGTGTCGAACTGGGCCGCCTGGCAGATCGCCAAGGCGCTGGGCATCGCCGAGCGCGACCGGCTGGCGCGCTTCGAGTCGCTGCAGGCCTACTACACCGTGGCCGGGCGCGACCTGGAGCGCGAGCTGGTTCCGATGCTGCGCAGCGAGCAGCTCGGCCTGATGGTCTGGAGCCCGCTGGCCGGCGGCCTGCTCAGCGGCAAGGTCGACCGCCACACCGCCACCGCGCAAGGCAGCCGCCGCGCGAGCTTCGACTTTCCGCCGGTGAACGTGGAACGCGCCTACGACTGCATCGACCTCATGCGCCAGTTCGCCGAGCCGCGCGGCGTGTCGGTGGCACAGATCGCGCTGGCCTGGCTGCTGCACCAGCCGGTGGTGACCAGCGTGATCGTCGGCGCCAAGCGCATCGACCAGCTCGACGACAACATCGCCGCCACCGAAGTGCGGCTCACGGCCGACGAACTCGCGGCGATCGACAAGGCCAGCGCGCTGGCGCCCGAGTACCCGGGCTGGATGCTCGCGCGCCAGGGCGGCGTGCGCGCCCAGCGGCTGGCCGATTCAGGCCGTCGCGGCTGACACGAGCGGGGCCTCGGTGCGACGCGCGGCATGCGCCGCGCTCGCCCGCAGCGCGCGCAGGTCGAGGTGTTCGGCGGCGCGCGCCGCCGAGGGCGCGGCCAGGTGCGGCACCACGCCCAGCAGCGGCGCACCGAGCCGGGCGCGCAGCGTCTGCAGGTTGCCTTCGGGCGAGAGCATCTGCGGCTCGACCACGCTCGCGACCCAGCCGGCCAGCACCAGCCCGCGCGCGCGGATCGCCTCGGCGGTGAGCAATGCATGGTTGAGGCAGCCCAGCCGCAGCCCGACCACGAGGATCACGGGCAGGCCCAGCGCCACCGCGAGGTCGGCGGTGTCCAGGTCGTCGCCCAGCGGCACGCAGAAGCCGCCCACGCCCTCCACCACCACCGCATCGGCCTGCGCCGACAGCCGCTCGAAGGCATCGAGCAGCACGGGCAGCGCGACCTGCACGCCCTCTTCCCGCGCCGCCAGGTGCGGCGACATCGGCGCCTTCAGCACATAGGGGCAGCGCCAGGCCAGCGGCGCGTCGACGTTGCCGGCCGCCTGCAGGCGCTCGACGTCTTCGTTGCGCCATTCGCCGTCGATGGCATCGAGCCCCGCGGCCACCGGCTTCATGCCCACTGCGCGCAGGCCCGAGGCGGCCAGCAGCGCGAGCATGGCGCTGCTCACCAGCGTCTTGCCCACGCCGGTGTCGGTGCCGGTGACGAACCAGCGGCGCTGCGTCGCTGCTGCTGCCGTCGTCATGCGGCCTCCGGCCACGGTTCGGCCAGGGCCCCGCCCAGCGCGCCGATGAGCCGCGCCACGTCGGCCTCGGTGTGGCTGGCGGACAGCGCGATGCGCAGCCGCGCGGTGCCGGCGGGCACCGTGGGCGGACGGATCGCGCCCACGCGCAGGCCGTGGGCGTCGAGCCGTTCCATCGTCTGCATGGCGCGCGCGTTGTCGCCCACGATGAGCGGCTGGATCGCGGTCGGCGAATCGGCCAGCCAGGCGCTGCCGTCGGCCGGCAGCACCTGCCTGAGGCCGCTGCGCAGCTGGGTGATGCGGGCGCGCAGCTGGGCGCGACGGCGCATGCCCTCCTCGCCTTCGATGAGCGCCAGGCTGGTGAGCAGCGCATGCGCCACCGCCGGCGGCGCGGCCGTGGTGAAGATGTAGGGCCGCGCGCGCTGCACCAGGAAGTCGATCACCGTGCGGTGCGCCGCCACGAAGGCGCCTGACACGCCGGCTGCCTTGCCCAGCGTGCCGATCAGCACCAGACGCTCCGAGCGCAGCGCCAGCGCCTGCAGCGCGCCGCGCCCGGTGGCGCCGAGCACGCCGAAGCCGTGCGCGTCGTCGATCACCAGCCAGGCGTCGTGCTGCTCGGCCAGCGCCAGCAGGCCCGCCACCGGGGCGATGTGGCCGTCCATGCTGAAGACGGCGTCGCTCACGATGATCTTGACCGGCGCGTCGCACGCGGCCAGCTGCGCGTCGAGCGCCTGCAGGTCGCAGTGCGGGTAGCGTTCCACGCGGGCGCGGGCCAGCCGCGCGCCGTCGATCAGCGAGGCGTGGTTCAGCGTCTCCGAGAAGATCACCGCCTCGCCGTCGCCCAGCGCCGACAGCACCGCGAGGTTGGCCATGTAGCCAGTGCAGAAGAACAGGCTGCGTGCGTCGGGAATGTGCGGCGCCATCCATTCACCCAGCCGCTCCTCGAGCTGCGCATGGGCGCGCGAGTGGCCCAGGATGAGGTGCGAGCCGCCGCTGCCCGTGCCGTAGCGCGCCGCGCCTTCGGCCAGCGCCTCGGCCAGCGCGGGGTGCGCGGCCAGGCCCAGGTAGTCGTTGCTGCTGAAGCCGAGCATGCTGCGCGGCGCGGCGGCGCCGGCCAGCGTGAGGATCTGCTCGGGCGCGCAGGCGGTCTCGGCGATCTGCCGGCGGCGGCGCAGCGAGCGCGCGTCGAGCGCGGTGATCTCGTCCTGCAGGCGTTCAAGCAAGCGCAGCATCGCGGGCTCCTTCGTCGGCGCGCGCGCCGGGTGCGTGGGTGACGGCTTTGAGCGTGGCGAGCGTGCCGTCCACAAGCTGGTCGATTTCGTGGTCGGCGATGGCGTACGGCGGCATCAGGTACACGGTCGCGCCGATGGGCCGCATCAGCAGGCCGTGGTCACGCGCCGCAAGGTGGAAGCGCTCGGCGAAGCGCGCACCGGGCTCGCGCACGTCGAAGGCCGTGATCATTCCGCGCTGGCGCAGGTGATCAACGGCTTGGCCGGCCAGCCCCTCGCGAAGGCGAGCGAACAGGCGCGCGGCGCGGTCCTTGTTGCGGTTCAGCGCGTCCTCCTGCTCGAACAGGTCGAGCGTGGCGAGCGCCGCGCGGCAGGCCAGCGCGTTGCCGGTGTAGGAATGCGAATGCAGAAAGCTGCGCGCGGCGTCGTCGTCGACGAAGCCCTGGTAGATGGCCTCGCGCGTCATCACCAGCGCCAGCGGCAGGTAGCCACCGCTGATGCCCTTCGACAGGCACAGGAAGTCGGGCCAGATGCCGGCCTGCTCGCAGGCGAAGAAGGTGCCGGTGCGCCCGCAGCCGACCGCGATCTCGTCGGCGATCAGGTGCACGCCGAAGCAGTCGCACAGCGCGCGCACGCGGCGCAGGTAGGCCGGATCGTGCATCGCCATGCCGGTGGCGCACTGCACCAGCGGCTCGACGATGACGGCGGCGATGCTGTCGTGCTGCGCGGCCAGCAGCGCTTCCAGTTCGTCCGCGGCGCGGTTCGCGACGGCGGCGGCGTCTTCGCCGGGCCGGGCGGCGCGCGCGTCGGGCGAGGCCACGAGGTGCGCGCTGGCGAGCAGCGGCGCATAGGCATCGCGGAACACGGGCACGTCGGTGACGTGCAGCGCGCCCAGCGTCTCGCCGTGGTAGCCGCCGCGCAGCGCGACGAAGCGGCGCTTGCCGGCACGGCCCGCGTTGCGCCAGGCGTGAAAGCTCATCTTCAATGCGATCTCCACGGCCGAGGCGCCGTCGGAGGCATAGAAGCAATGGCCCAGCGCATGGCCCGTGAGCGCCGCCAGCCGCTCGGCCAGCTCGACCGCCGGCGCGTGCGTGCAGCCGGCGAGCATCACGTGCGGCAGCGTGTCCAGCTGCGCCTTGAGCGCGGCGTTGATCGCCGGGTGCGCGTGGCCGAACAGGTTGACCCACCACGAGCTGGTGGCGTCGAGGTAGCGCCGGCCTTCGTGGTCGGTCAGCCAGACGCCCTCGCCGCGCGCGATGGGCAGCGGCGGCGCCACGTCGAGGCGGATGCTCTGGGTGCAGGGGTGCCAGACGTGGCGGCGGCTGCGCTGTTGCCAGTCGGCGTTGGCACCGGCATCGGCACCTGCGGCGGCTGGCGCGGTCGTGGGGGAGAAAACGTTCGAGGGAGGCACCCGCGCGTTCCTTTCTGGAGGGCAAGGCGGCGGATCGTATCGACGCGATCGCGCCCCGGCAAACGCCCGGAACGCGTGCGAAAAGAAGGCGGAATGACCGAGGTTGGGCGGTGTAGCGCGTGCGTTCAGGGCAACGTCGCGCAAGCTGGCGACTTCGTGCGGGGCCGCGTCGGCGCAGGGCCGACGCAAGTTGTCCGGCTGCCGTCACAGATGGCGAAGGAATGTCCGCTTTTCAGGGTGTGCGGTGGGTGGACTTCGCTTTTCGGACAGAAGATATGACTGGTATTCGCAACCGGCCTCAGCCGCGCTTTTCGGCGTTGCGCTTGCGCGTGGCGGCGCCCTTCCTGGCGGATGCCGAACGTTCGGCGGCCGTGCGGTGTGCCGCTGCGGCGCCACCGAGGCGACCACCCTTGCGAGACGGTGCATGGTTCTCGGGCCGGCCGCGGCCCGCACCGCTCTTCTTGCCGCCGCCGGTCTCGGCATTCACCGTGGCCCAGGCGCGGCGTTCGGCCTCGCCCTTGGCCACGCCGCGGTGCTCGTAGCCTTCCTCGATGTGCCCGGCCTTGCGTTTCTGCTTGTCCGTGTAGGACGACTTGTCGCCTCTTGGCATGTCTGCGCTCCTTCAATCAAAGGGGATGAAAGAAGCCTTCATGCTGGCCGCCCGTGCGGTGCCGTGAGTCGGAAGAGGCAGGCGCTGCGCGTCAGCGCAGTCTGTCGTGCGCGCTCAGGCCGACAACACGTTCGCGAGGTCGGTCTTCAGGGCCGTGGCGCGTTCCGGCGCCCGCGCGAGCCCCGCCTCGACCAGCGCCTGTGCGCGTGCGCGGTCGCCCAGGTGCATCGCGATCCGTGCGAAGTGCAAGGCGGTGCGCGCATGGATCTGGTGCGGGTCGGTCTCGCGCAGCATCTGTTCGAAGCTCTGCGGATAGCTGCCATGCCGTGCGAAGAAAGTACGCCCCGGCCCTTCCCACTCGCTCACGATGAATTCGACGTTTTCCTCGGCCTGTTCTTTCGTCTCGCCATAGGCCCATCCGAACGCCGCGCCGGGCGGTGGGTCCAGGCGGTCGCGGAACACGCAGTGCGATTCTTCGAGCGCCTCGGGCGCCACCGGCGTTCCGCCCTCGGGCGGCAAGAAGTCCAGGTGCGCGCCGAGGTTCAGGTAGCAGGCCTTGCCGCCGCTCGCACCCTGCACGTTGAACACGTGGATCACCGGCCCGTCGATGCGCCGCAGCGTCTGGCCCGAACCCTGGAAGCCTTCGGCCTTGAGCACGGGAAAGAGGTGCTGCGTGAGCAGCTTGAGGAAGGTGGTGCGGTTCATGGCGCGCGGGGTCTCCGGGTACGCAAGGTGATCGAATAACGCAGGCCCTCGGTCGGGGCGATGGCATGTTGCCATGCCCAGCGCGCCGGTCCGCGCAGCAGGTACACGGAGCGCGGCTCGATGAGGAATTCGAGCGCGGCCGGCCCCGACGCGGGCGCGCTGGGCACGTAGGACCTGAACTGCATCACCGCATCGCCGTGCAGCGAGACGCCGACGATGTCCTCGAAGTCGGGCACGTCGCGGTGCCAGCCCAGCGGCGTGCCGGGCGGTACTCGGCGATCAGCACGTGGGTGAGGTCTTCGGGCGCCAGGCCGGCCCAGGCGGCGGCCTTCGCGCGCAGCGGGTGCAGCGCCTCGGGCAGCGGCGCGCCGGGCTTGAGGCGGTTGGTGTCGAAGTCGTAGCTGCCGCCGAAGCTGGTGCCGCGCCGGCGGGCCGTGTATTCCTTGTAGCGCATTTCCTTCAGCGGCAGGCCCTGCACGATGCGCAGCAGGCCGGCCTCTTCGTCGCGCGACAGGAACCCGGCTTCGTAGCGCAGGCCCTCGATGGCCGCGACGGGCGCCTCGCCGAACAGGTCGGGCTGGCCGGCGTGCTCAAGGCGTCGGGTGGCGCGCATCGTTTTCCCCGGCCTGCCCGGCCTCCCCGGCCAGCTGCACATGCCACCAGCGCGGCAGCAATTCGCGGATCTCGGCGCGCGCAAAGCGGTCGTCAAGCAGGTGCAGCACGCCCGTGTCGGCCTCGGTGCGGATCACGCGGCCGGCGGCCTGCACCACCTTCTGCAGGCCGGGGTACAGGTAGGTGTACTCGTAGCCCTTGCCGAAGCGCGACTGCATGCGCTCGCGCGTGATCTCGTTGAGTTCGTTGTATTGGGGCAGCCCCAGGCTCGCGACGAAGGCGCCGATGAGCCGGCTGCCCGGCAGGTCGATGCCTTCGCCGAAAGCGCCGCCGAGCACGGCAAAACCGATGCCCTGCCCGCCTTCTTCGAAGCGCGCGACGAAATCGTGGCGGTCGGTTTCGCGCATGCCGCGCGTCTGGGTCCACACGGGCACGCCGGGGTGGCGCAGCGAGAACGCGGCGCAGGCCTTGTCCAGGTAATCGAAGCTGCTGAAGAAAGCCAGGTAGTTGCCGGGCAGGCGTTCGAACTGCGCGCCGATGATGTCCGTCACATGGCGCAGCGAGCCGGCGCGGTCGCGAAAGCGTGTGGAGACGCCGGTCGCCACCTCGACGCGCAGCTGCTGGCCGCGAAACGGCGATTCGACGTCGAGCAGCGCCGTGTCTTCGGGCAGGCCGAGCGCGTCGCGGTAGAACGCGAACGGCGCGAGCGTGCCCGAGAAGCAGGTGACCGACACCGCATCGGCGAAGCGGCCTTCGAGGAAGGGCCCGGGCACGAGGTTGCGGATGGCCAGGCCGCGCTGTTCCTGGGTGGCGCCCAGCGTGCGCTCGAACACCGAGTGGTCGTCGAAGACCTCGGCCAGCCGCGCGAAGTGCAGCGCATCGAAGAAGAAGCGCTGCAGCGGCCCCTGCGCCGCGTCGGGCGTGGCGGCGAAGTGCTCGGCCATCGCGGTGTTGGCGGCCTGCAGCGTGCGCAAAAAACGCTCGGGAATCTCGTCGGCGGTGTCGTAGCCGGCGGTCTGCGCCTGCTGCAGCGTGTCCCATTCGCGGAACAGCCGCGCCAGCGGGCCGCGCACGGCGGCGGGCGCGGCGCGGTGCGCTTCTTCCAGCGCTGCGCCTTCGAGCTTCGCGGTGTACATGCCGCGCGCACGCTCCAGCAGGTTGTGCGCCTCGTCGACCAGCGCGGCCACGCGCCAGTTGGCGTCTTTCATGCTGGCGAACAGGAACGCGCTGCTGTCGAAGTAGTAGTTGTAGTCACCCACGACGACGTCGCTCCAGTGCGTCATTTCCTGCGCCAGGAAATAGGAGCACACCTCGTGCGCGAGCGCGACCCGCCGCAGCGCTTCGCGGTCGAGCCAGCTCACCTGCGCGGCCTCGGCGCGCGCCGCGGGCAGGCGGTCGTAGAAGCCGCGCGCCAGCGGACAGGCCTCGCCATGGCAGGCGCGGTCGGGGTACTCGCAGACCTTCTCGCGGGCCGCGAGTTCGAGCACGCGCGGCCGATGGGCACCGCCCTGCCCCAGCACGCGCAAGGCGTCGAGCGCCACGGGCCGGCCCGAGGTCTTGGCGGTGAGGAAGAACACCTTGTCGAGCTTGTGCGCCGCGCGCGCCTTCAGCAGCGGAAAGAGCGTGGCCAGCGTCTTGCCGATGCCGGTGGGCGCCTGCGCCAGCAGGCAGCGCCCGCCCACGGCGGCGCGGTAGACCGCCTCGGCCAGTTCGCGCTGGCCGGTGCGGAAGTCGGCATGGGGAAATTCGAGCCGCGCCAGCGCGCCGTCGAGCGCGCCGCGGTGCGCGGCCTCGCGCTGCGCCCAGTCGCTGTAGCAGGCGCACAGGGTTTCGAAGTGCGTGCGCAGCGTGTCGCGGGTGTGCTGCTCTTCGAGCACGGTTTCGTCGCCGCTGGCCAGGTCGAGGTAGACCAGCGCGACGGTCAGGCTCTCGTGCCCTTCCTGTTCGCACAGCATCCAGCCGTAGCAGCGCACCTGGGCCCAGTGCAGCGCGCGGTGGTTGGCGCGGATGGCGTCGAAGTCGCCGCGGAAGGTCTTGATTTCTTCCACCCGCGCCTGCGCGGGGTCGTAGCCGTCGGCCCGGCCGCGCACGCGCAGCGTGCCGCAGGTGGTGGCCAGCGGCACCTCGCTCTGGTAGTCGCCGCCGCGCCGGGCCTGCACCAGCGCGTGGCCGGCCATGCCTTCGAGCGCGCTGGGCGCGGGCACGAAGCGCAGGTCGAGATCGCCCGCCTTCGCGCCGAAGGCGCACAAGGCCTTGACGGACACGACGTGCGCCGCCGAAACGGCGGCTGACGGAGCGGAATGGAGGTCGGAAGGCATGCTGCCGATACTGGATGAAATCACAGTATAGCGAGCACCGAATGCGGCAATACGTCACACAAATCGGTATCGAGGCCTTCTCCGACAGGTCAAATGATCTTTTTCGGCAAGACTTGACAAGTTTTGCTTACAAATGCATTCATGAAAACTCCCTCCGCGATCGACCCCGTCGAATTCGACCGCCTGCTCAGCCGCAACCTCAAGCTGCCGCTGCTGGGCGGACTGATCGGCGCCGTGGCCTTCGTCGCGCTGATCCTGTATCTGCTGACGAGCCTGAGCTGGGTCGAGCACACCGACCAGGTCACGCGCGCCGCCAGCGAACTGCAACGCCGCTCCATCGACATGGAAACAGGCATGCGCGGCTTCCTGATCACCGGGGAGGAGAGTTTTCTCGAGCCCTACCAGTCCGCCCTGCCGCGCCTGAAGGCGGACACCGATGCGCTGCGCCGCCAGGTGTCGGACAACCGCCAACAGGTGGAGCGTGTCGACCGCATCGTCGGCCTGCAGGAGTCGTGGCTGAGCTTCGCGCGGGAAATGATCGAGGCGCGGCGCAACGGCATCGATCCGCAGGCCACCGTCCGGCTCGGCCGCGGCAAGCGCCTGACCGACGACCTGCGCGCCGAGTTCACGGCCTTCATGGACACCGAGCAGACGCTGCGCTTCCAGCGCAACACCGAGGCCAACCGCACCAGCTGGTGGGTGGTCGGGCTGTTCCTTCTCTTCACGCTGGTGTACTCGGGCCTGGTGGCGTTCTTCGGCCGCCGGCAGCTGATGCGCCTGTCCGACAGCTACGACGTGGTGCTGGGCGAACAGGCGGCGCACGCCGAGCGCCTGTCGCAGGAGGCCTGGCTGCGCAATGCGCAGACCGAGCTGGTGGGCGAGCTGGTTGGCGAACTCAGTGCGCCGGACATGGGCCGCAAGATCCTGGCGTTCTTCTCGCGCCACCTCGGCAGCTCGGTCGGCGCGCTCTATGTGCGCGAGCGCCACGGCCCGCTGCGTCGCGCCGCGAGCTACGGTTTCTCCAGCGAGGCCGAAGCCTCGCCGCAGGTGTTCTCCCCCACCGAAAGCCTGGTCGGCCAGGCGGCGGCCGAGCAGCGCCGCATGCTGATCGACCCGGTGCAGGCCGACTACCTGAAGGTCAACTCCGGCCTCGGCGAGATGGCGCCCAAGGCCGTGCTGCTGCTGCCGGTGGCGGCCGATGGCGCCGTCAACGGCGTGCTCGAACTCGGCCTGCCGGGCACGCCCGACGCGCGCAGCGAGCAACTGTTCGACCTCGTGGCCGACGACATCGGCACCTCGCTGGCGGCGGCGCGCTACCGCGAACAGCTGCAGGACGTGCTGGCCGAAACGCAGCAGCTCAACGAAGAGCTGCAGGTGCAGCAGGAAGAGCTGCGCACGGCCAACGAAGAACTCGAAGAACAGTCGCGCGCCCTGCGCGCCTCGCAGGCCATGCTGGAGAACCAGCAGGCCGAACTGGAACAGACCAACAGCCAGCTGTCGGAACGCACCGAGGCGCTCGACCAGCGCAACACCGCGCTGCGCCGCGTGCAGCGCGACCTGGAAGACCGCGCCGACGAACTGCAGCGCGCCAGCCGCTACAAGTCGGAGTTTCTCGCGAACATGTCGCACGAACTGCGCACGCCGCTGAACAGCGCGCTCATCCTGGCCAAGCTGCTGGGCGACAACCCGCAGGGCAACCTGTCGCTGGAGCAGGTGAAGTTCGCGGAATCGATCTACGCCTCGGGCAACGACCTGCTGGTGCTGATCAACGACATCCTGGACATCGCCAAGGTCGAGGCCGGCAAGCTCGAACTGGTGCCCGAAGAGGTGCCGCTCGACAAGCTGGCCCAGAGCCTGGAAAGCACTTTCCGCCCGCTCGCGACCGACAAGAACCTGGAGTTCCGCCTCGAGCTGCGGCCCGACGCGCCGGCCCTGCTGGTCACCGACCGGCAGCGCGTGGAGCAGATCCTGAAGAACCTGCTGTCGAATGCGATCAAGTTCACCGAGCGCGGCGAAGTGGCGCTCACGGTGTCGGCCACGGCCGATGGCGGCGCCGCCTTTGCGGTGCACGACTCGGGCATCGGCATCGACCCGCAGCAGCACGAGCTGATCTTCGAGGCCTTCCGCCAGGCCGACGGCACCACCAGCCGGCGCTACGGCGGCACGGGGCTGGGCCTGTCGATCTCGCGCGACCTCACGCAGCTGCTGGGCGGCTCGCTGACGGTGAAGAGCGAAGCCGGCCAGGGCAGCACCTTCACGCTGCAGCTGCCGCCGCGCGCGCCGCAGACGATGCCGGCGCCGGCCGTGCCGGTGGGCACGCTGCGTTCGGTGTCGAGCGCCTCGCCCTCGCATGCGCCCGCCGTGCTGTCGCCACCGCCGCTCGCGCCCCCTGCCCCGGCGCCCGTGGTGCCGGCCCCGCGCTTCGCGGACGACCGCTCGATTCCGCGCGACCAGGTGCGCCGCGTGCTGGTCATCGAGGACGAGCCGCAGTTCGCCCACATCCTGTACGACCTGGCGCACGAGCTGGGCTACCGCTGCCTGGTGGCGCACGGCGCGGCCGACGGCTTCGAGCTGGCCACGCAGTTCGTACCGGATGCGATCCTGCTGGACATGCGCCTGCCCGACAGCACCGGCCTGGACGTGCTGCAGAAGCTCAAGGACTCGCCGCACACGCGCCACATCCCGATCCACGTGGTCTCGGCCGCCGACAACGCGCAGGCCGCCGCGCTGCACATGGGCGCCATCGGCTTCGCGCTGAAGCCGGCCACGCGCGAGGAGCTGACCAAGGTGTTCGGCCGGCTGGAAGAAAAGCTCACGCAGAAGGTCAAGGTCGTGCTGCTGGTGGAAGACGACGCCTTGCAGCGCGAGAGCGTGATCAGGCTGATCGGCGACGACGACATCGAGATCGTCGCGGTCGGCTCCGGCGAGGAGGCGCTGGCGCTGCTGCGCACGCGCGTGTTCGACTGCATGATCACCGACCTGCGGCTGCCCGACATGCAGGGCAGCGAGCTGCTCAAGGCCATGGCGGCGGAAGAGATCGTGTCGTTCCCGCCGGTCATCGTCTACACCGGGCGCAACCTCACGCGCGACGAAGAAACCGAGCTGCAGCGCTACTCGCGCTCGATCATCATCAAGGGCGCGCGCTCGCCCGAGCGGCTGCTCGACGAGGTGACGCTGTTCCTGCACAAGGTGGAGGCCTCGCTGTCCAGCGAACGCCAGGGCATGCTGAAGACGGCGCGCGGGCGCGACCGCATCTTCGAGGGCCGCACCATCCTCCTGGTGGACGACGACGTGCGCAACATCTTCGCGCTCACCAGCGCGCTGGAGCAGCGCGGCGCCACCGTCGAGATCGGCCGCAACGGCCGCGAGGCGCTGGAGCGCCTGGACCAGGTCAGCGAGATCGACCTCGTGCTGATGGACGTGATGATGCCGGAGATGGACGGCCTGGAAGCCACGCGCCGCCTGCGCGCCGACCCGCGCTTCGCGAAGATGCCGGTGATCGCCATCACCGCCAAGGCCATGAAGGACGACCGCGACCAGTGCCTGGCCGCGGGCGCCAGCGACTACCTGGCCAAGCCGGTCGACCTGGAGCGCCTGTTCTCGCTGTTGCGCGTATGGATGCCGAAGATGGAGCGCCTGTGACCCGCAAGCCCCTTCCCGCCGCGCTGCAGGACCCGGCCACCGCCCCCATGCAGCCTCAGCCGCTGAGCGACACCGAGATCGAGCTGCGCCTGCTGATGGAGGCCATCTACCTCAAGTACAGCTACGACTTCCGCAACTACACCACGGCCTCGCAGAAGCGCCGCGTGCTGTATGCGCTGGAGCAGCTCGAGCTGCCCAGCATCTCGGCGCTGCAGGACCGCGTGCTGCGCGACGCGGCGCTGTTCGGCCAGCTGCTGCAGTTCCTGACCATTCCCGTGAGCGAGATGTTCCGCGACCCGGCCTACTTCCTGGCGCTGCGCCGGCATGTGGTGCCGATCCTGCACACCTACCCCTCGGTCAAGGTGTGGGTGGCGGGCTGCAGCACGGGCGAAGAGGTGTTCTCGCTGGCCATCCTGCTGCGCGAGGAAGGCCTGCTCGAGCGCACGCAGATCTACGCCACCGACATCAACCCGGCCTCGCTCGAAAAGGCGCGCCAGGGCATCTTTCCGCTCGAGGCGATCCGCGGCTACACGGCCAACTACCAGCGCGCGGGCGGGCTGAGCGCGTTCTCCGACTACTACACGGCCGCCTACGAGGCCGCGCGCTTCGACCCGTCGCTCTGCGCCGACGTGATCTTTGCCGACCACAGCCTGGCCACCGACAGCGTGTTCGCCGAGACGCAGCTGGTGTCGTGCCGCAACGTGCTGATCTACTTCAACCGCCAGCTGCAGGACCGCGCGCTCGGGCTGTTCCACGAGTCGCTGTCGCACCGCGGTTTTCTCGGCCTGGGCTCCAAGGAAAGCATCGACTTCTCGGGCTACGCCGACCGCTTCGACGCCCACGCGCGCACCGAGCGCATCTACCGCAAGGTCGCATGAAGCGCGGCAGCACGCAGCACCGTCCGTTTCCGGTTCGCCGTGTCGAAGCCGTGGTGCTCGGCGCCTCGGCGGGCGGCATCGACGCGCTCAGTGCGGTGCTCGACGGCCTGCCGGCCAACTGGCGCATTCCGATGGCGGTGGTGCTGCACCTGCCCGAATCGCACGAGAGCCACCTGGCCGAGATCTTTGCGCAGCGCCTGCCAATTCCCGTGCACGAGGCGCTCGACAAGATGCCGCTGGTGGACGGCTGCCTGTACTTCGCGCCGCCGGGCTACCACCTGTCGATCGAGCGCGGGCGCCGCTTTTCGTTGAGCTGCGAGCCGCCCGTGCTGTTCTCGCGCCCGTCCATCGACGTGCTCATGGCCTCCGCCGCCGATGCCTACGGGTCGTCGGTGGCCGGTTTTCTCATGACCGGCGCCAACGAAGACGGCGCCGAAGGCCTGCTGCGCATCCACCGCGCCGGCGGACTCACCGCCGTGCAAGACCCGAAAGAAGCCCTGGTTCCCACCATGCCCCTCGCCGCCATTGCGCGCCACGCCCCCGACCACGTGCTTCGGCTGCGCGACCTGCGCATCCTGCTGCAGCTACTGGAGCCCGCCCATGCCCATTGAGGTCGAAAGCAAGCTGCTGATCGTCGACGACCTGCCCGAGAACCTGCTGGCGCTCGAGGCGCTGATTCGCGCGCCCGGGCGGCTGGTGTACCGCGCCGGTTCGGCCGAGGCCGCGCTGGCGCTGCTGCTGGAACACGAATTCGCGCTCGCCATCGTCGACGTGCAGATGCCCGGCATGAACGGCTTCGAGCTGGCCGAGCTGATGCGCGGCACCGAGCGCACACGGCACATCCCGATCATCTTCGTGAGCGCCGCCGGGCGCGAGATGAACTACGCCTTCCAGGGCTACGAAAGCGGCGCGGTCGACTTCCTGCACAAGCCGCTCGATCCGCATGCGGTGGTCAGCAAGGTGAGCGTGTTCGTCGACCTGCACCAGCACCGCAAGGCGCTGCGCCACGAAATGGAATCGCTGGCCGCCGCGCACCGCAAGCAGGAAGAGCTGGTGCAGCAGCTGCAGCACACGCAGCGCGAGCTGGAGCGCGCGGTGCGCATGCGCGACGACTTCATGTCGATGGTGTCGCACGAGCTGCGCACGCCGCTGAACACGCTCTACCTGGAGGCGCAGCTGCGGCAGCTGCACCTGTCCAAGGGCAAGCTCGACACCTTCTCGCCCGAGAAGCTGCCCACCATGATCGAGCGCGACCAGCGGCAGATCCGCAACATGGTGCGGCTCATCGACGACATGCTCGACGTGACGCGGCTGCGACGTGACGCGCTGTCGATCCAGACCAAGCCGGTCGACCTGGCCGAGCTGGCCCGCGCCGTGGTCGACAACCTGCGCCACCAGGCCGAGGCCGCGGGCTGCACCATCAGCCTGGACGCGCCCCCCGCGCTGCGCGGCGTGTGGGACGAGTTCCGCATCGAACAAGTGCTGACCAACCTCCTGACCAACGCGCTGCGCTACGGCGGCGGCAAGCCGGTCGAGATGACGGTGCGCCAGGACGGCGACCACGCGGTCGTGAGCGTGCGCGACCAGGGCATCGGCATCTCGCCCGAGGACCACCAGCGCATCTTCGAGCAGTTCGAGCGCACCGACGTCAGCCGCAAGCACGCGGCCGGCCTGGGCCTGGGCCTGTACATCACGCACAAGATCGTGAGCCTGCACGCGGGCCGCATCGGTGTGGAGAGCACGCCGGGCCACGGCGCGCGCTTTTTCGTCGAGCTGCCGCTGCAACCGCCGCCCGCCTCGGCCGACAGCGGGAAGTAACAAACAAGGCCTCTGTTACGGATTCCGGTAGGCACAGCGTCGATACTGCGGGATCGCAATCAATGGATGCCGAGAGAAAACAACTGTGAATGTGCTGATCGTCGACGACAACGAGGCCGCGGCCGACCTGCTGCGGGAGCTGCTGACGCTGCAGGATCACACCGCCCGCTGCACCTACACGGCGCAACAGGCGCTGGACGCAGCGGCCGGCGAGCGCTTCGATGCGGCGCTGATCGACCTCACCCTGCCCGACTTCCCGGGCACCGAGGTGGCGCGCCGGCTGCGTGCCACCGCCGCCGAAGGCACGCCGCGGCTGCTGGTGGCGATTTCTGGTTTTTCGGAGCGAGACGCGGCGAATGCGGCGCCGGGCGAGGTGCTGTTCGACCACCACCTGCAAAAGCCCATCGACATCGGGGCGCTCGAGCGCATCCTCGCGCCCAGCTGACCCGGCCTTCTATCGCCCTTCAGCGCATCGCGCGGTAGCGGTAGAGGCGAAAACCTTCCTTCTGGATGAAGCCGCTGGGCTCCCAGCCGCGTGCGAGCGCGCGGTCGGTGATCTGCGCCATCTGCAGGCCGATGCTGTCCTGGAGGTTGTCCCCCACGGCCAGCTCGAACTTACGGAGTTCGCCGTCCAGGGCCTCCACCGCCGCAATGGCGGCCTCGACATCGGTGAAAGGCCGAACGCTGGTCTGCATTTTTTGTCGCTCCTTCGGCACTCTGCGCGCCTGTTGAACGATCCAAGGCAAGTGTCATGCCCCGGGCCCGAACCCTCCTGCAGGCATCAAATGAATTCTTTGATCTTACAAATGTGACTGAATGTGACGTTTTCGTCAGAGTTCACGCCAAGAATTGGCATGCCTGCAAGCTTGCGGGTGGCCGGTCAATCGCGGTCGTCATCGTCGTCATCATCGTTCGGCGCACGGTAGGGATACCCGGGACCGTAGTACAGGCGCCCGCGCGGCGGGACGTAGATCGGGGCCGGCCGGTAGTACACGGGCGGCGGCGGGCGGTAGTAGGCCCGCGGCGGTGGCGGTTCGTAGTAGATCGGGGCCGGGTAAGCATAGACGGGCGGCGGCACGTAGTACGGCGGCGCATAGACCGCGCCGGGCGTGCCGATCTGCACCGACCAGCTCGTGCGCGCGCTGGCAGCGCCCGTGGCGAGCAGCGCGCCGGCGGCGATCGCGGCGACGGCGGCCCATCTGAAAACAGAAGAATCACTTGGGGAATGCATGGTGGCTCCAGGCCTGGCGCGAACGGCGCCGGCGTGGTCCTGCAACGCCACATGTCCCTGCGTGGTGCACCTCGAAGCGCACCAGCTGGTTGCCAAACGTGAACGGTATTCCCAGTCGGCCTTCAGTTCACGATGGCCCGACGCGACAGCATCACGTCGTCGCCCGTCGTGTTGAAGGCGATGGTCGGCGCGCTGAAATCGCTCAGCGGCGCGCCCAGGCCGATCTCGCCGCGGCCGTGCAGCACGCACTCGTCGCGCCGCAGCGCGATCTCGTGGCTCGGCCCGCCGTTGCCGTGGAAGCGCACCCAGGTGCCGTAGGTGCTGACGTCGATCAGCACGCAACTGCCCTGCCGCTCCTCGATGCGCGCATGCAGCCGCGACACGCGCGGATCGTTGACCACGAACTGCGCGTCGCCCACGCGACCCAGGTGAATGGGCAGCTGGTCAATGCGGAACATCGAGCGCACGTCGAGCCACGCGAGTTCGATGCGGCCGAAGGTGGAATCGGGCAGCCGCGCCGGCAGCAGCGCGGCCGGCACGGTGAGGAAGCTGGTGAGGTCTTCCTGCCAGTCGATGCGGTGGACGATCGACATCTCGGTGCGCCCGCGGATGCTGATCGGCCCGAGGTCGCGGTGCTGCACGGCGCCTTCGTGCAGTTGCTGGATCACCGCCTCGGTGACCCAGATCTGGCCGGGGCCGGCCAGGTCGCTCAGGCGTGAGGCCAGGTTGACGGCATCGCCGAAGCAGTCGCCCTCGACCTCGACCACATCACCGCTGGCCACGCCGATCTGCAGCGCCATGCGCAGCGGCACGGGCCAGCCGGCCAGGCGCTTCTGGTGGTAGCGCTGCAGCTCGATGACCGCGTGCGTGGCGGCGGCGCCGCTGGTGAAGATGGCGAACACGCCGTCGCCGAGCGATTTCACGACCCGGCCGCCGTGGGCCTCGCACACGCGTCCGATCCATTGGGTCAGCCGCGTCACGGTCTCGGTGGCACGTGCATTCCCCATGGCCTCGAAGACCCTGGTACTTCCGGTCAAGTCCGCGAAAACGACTGTGGAATTGACACCCATACTGTTTTTTCTTGGCGGCAAGCGCTGGTTATGTTGCTCTGGACCTTTCGCCGCTCCTGCGAGAAGTTTCCCCGACATGCGCCTTCACATGCAAGGAACGATCCGCAGAAGCTTCTTGTTGACGCTGCAGCGACAGGGCCAGCTTGGCGCATCGTGCAGATGAATGCCAAAGTTTTTTAATACTTTTGCGCTCAAAATTCAAATGACAACAAAAGAGACCGCTAAAGCTTGTTGTTTGCAAACAAGAAACGGTGTTTCACATCTTGTGTCCCGGCGAACTGAGGCTTAAGGTAGCGACCGTCTCAGCTCCCGGCAATACGCTTTTCGTGACATGCTGCTCTTTCGCCGCCTTTTTCAGCTCCTGAACGTACCCGGCCTAGGCTCGCGGCAGGTTGCGGAAAGTCAGCTCGGGCGCATCCGCACGGCGATGCTGTCGGTGCTCCAGGGCCGCGGCGGCCAATCGATCCAGCGTGTCAGCCAACGCGTGCGCTTTGCGGTCGATGTCGAGACCCTCTGGTACCTGCGCCAGGACGTGATGGTCGCGCTGAGCGCCATCGACGGCGAATCGGCTGCGCGGCGCCAGATGAAAGAAATCAACAGCATGTTCAAGGGCGGCCTGCCCGGCTCGATGGGCCCGCGCGTCCATCAGCGTTTCACCAACCAGTGATGTCCTGATCGGCCGGCATCGCAGCGGCACCGGTGGCCGCCTGCGAGCTGGCTCAATGGTCGTGGCCGTGATGGTCGTGACCGTGGTGCGCATGGTCATGGTGGCCGTGCCGATGGCCCCACACCAGGAACACGTCGCGCCCCTCGGCGGCCAGCGCCACCTTCGCACCCACCGGCAGCAGCACCTTGGTCTGCACATGCCCGAACGGCAGGCCGGCGATCACCTGCACCTTCTTCAGGCTGGCGCGCAGCCGGTCGATCACCGTGTTCATGCCGAAGCCGCGGTCGTAGCCGGCGATGTTGCGCACGCCCGTGAACTGGCCGAACACGACGGCCTTCTGGCGCGCCAGCACGCCCGCGAGCTTCAGCTGGTCGAGCATGCGTTCGATGCGGTACGGGTGTTCGTTGGTGTCCTCGATGAAGAGCACGCCCTTGTCGACCATCGGGAAGTACGGCGTGCCCAGCAGGCTGGTCAGCACGCAGAGGTTGCCGCCCCAGAGCACGGCGTCTTCGATCGGCTTGACCTTGAGCTCGGCGTCGCGCGCCGGCATGCGCCAGCCGGTGCCCTCGCCCTGCCCGCTCAACAGGTCGTCGAAGCAGGCTTCCATGATGTCGTCGGCACCGCCTTCGGCGCCGAAGTCTTCGCCGACCGCGGGGCCCGACCAGGTGACGGCGCCGTTCTTGGCCAGCAGCGCGTTCTGCAGGGCCGTGAAGTCGCTGCAGCCGACAAACTCGGTGCCCTTGTCGATGGCCTTGGCCAGCGCCTTGTACGGCAGCGCGTCGAGGATGCGCGTGAGGCCGTAGCCGCCGCGCGCGATCAGCGCCACGTCGGCGCCGCTGGCGGCCGCGCGCGAGATGGCGGCGAGCCGGGTGGCGTCGTCGCCCGCGAAACGCTGGTGCGCCAAGAGCGCGGCTTCATCGACTTCGACTTCATGGCCCAGGGCCTTCAGCCGCGCCACGCCGCGCCGGAAGGCGGCCTTGTCGCGGATGGCACTGGAGGGGGAATAGATGTAGATATGTTTGGACGTCACGTCGTCGAGTATCCCATTGCGTCCCGGATCTGCCGGGCCAGGGTGGCGGCCTGCGCGCTGTCCGGCCCGCCCGATACGGCACGCGGACCGAGCGCGCGCAGCGCGGCCTCGTAGCCCCGGTCGGGGAACGGCGCGCGCCAGGCGTCCTTGGCGCGCACGCCGCTGTCGGGTGCGGCGAGCGTCGCGGTGAAGCGGCCCGGTGCCGACGTTTGCAGCAGCGCTGCCAGTTCGCCGCCTGCCTCGCTGTGCACCAGCGCGAGCGGTTCGGGATGGACCTGGTCGAGCCACGCCAGCAGCACGTCGCGGTGCCATTCGAGCCGGTGCGTGGCTTCGCGCTTGGGCTTGTCGCTCTTGCCGAAGCCGATCAGGTCGGGCACCAGCGTGCGCAGGCCGGGCGTGCCGACGAGGTGGCGGAAGAAGTAGCCCCACTCGCCCGGGCCATGCAGGCACAGGCAATCGGCCACGCGACCGTCGCCGCCGGCCGGGCCGGCTTCGTCGATCCAATGCAGGCGCCAGCCTTGCAAGGTTGGCAAGTCCTGGGCGTGATGCGGCGCGAAGTCGAAATCGGTGAGCGCGGCAAAGCGTTCGGCGGGCGTGCGCAAGGCATCGTCGCGCAGCGGTTCGGCCTGCGCGCGCGCGGCGCTGCGGCGTTGCTGGAAGAAGCGCTGCAGCAGCGCAGTGCAGTCGTCGGCCAGCACGCCGCCCTGCACGCGGGTGTGATGGTTCAGCTTCGGCTCGGCGAAGAGATCGAGCACCGAGCCCGCGGCGCCCGTCTTGGGGTCGGCGGCGCCGAACACCACGCGCGCCAGCCGCGAATGCAGCATCGCGCCCGCGCACATCGCGCAGGGCTCGAGCGTGACGAACAGTTCGCAGCCGTCGAGCCGGTAGTTGCCGAGCGCGGCGGCGCCGGCGCGCAGGGCGTTGATCTCGGCGTGCGCGCTGGGGTCGTGCTGCGCCACGGGCGTGTTGCGGCCGGTCGCGATGACCTGGCCGTCCTTCACCAGCACCGCACCCACCGGCACCTCGCCCGCGTCGGCCGCGCGCTGCGCTTCCTGCAGCGCGAGCGCCATCCAGTGCGCGTCCGATGTCGATGCGGCCGGCTCAGTTGTCATCGGGCATCTTGCGGGCCTGGGCCGCGGCGTCGAGGGCGTCCTTGACCTGTTGCTGGACCTGCTGCGCCTGCGTGCGTGCATCGACCGCCGCCGGGGCCGATGCACCAGGTGCGGCCGGTTGTTTGGCGATGGCGGTGCGTGACAGCTGCTGCTTCGCCAGCAGCCCGACGACCACCAGCGCGAGCACGAGGCCGATCAAACCGAACATCCGCATCTCAGCGCGCCTCCGCTGCGACGGCCATGCCGAGCCGGTCCATCCACACGGCCAGCGCCTGCTCGTCGGCCGAGCCAGCGCGGTAGACCTCGCGCATCGCCGCATGCGATTCGGGCCGGTGCTGGTTGAGCTTGATCTTGCATTGCAGCGCCGTCACGTGCAGCTCGAAGCCCATGATGCCGGCCAGCATCTTGCGCTGGAACTCCTCGCCGAGGTCCTTCCACTGCTGGGCGTAGGCCGGCTCGTGGTCGCCGATGAGCTTCTTGAGCAGCGCGTCCTTGGCCTCGGGCGTCTCGACGAGCCGAGCTTCGACGGTGCAATGGACCGCGAGGTAGTTCCACGTCGGCACCCGCGCCAAGTCGGGATAGACCGAGGGCGACAGGTAGGCGTGCGGCCCCTGGAACACCACCACCGCGCGCGGCCGCGCCTGCAGGTAGCGCCAGTGCGGGTTGGGCTTGGCGCAATGCCCCAGCAGCACGAGCGCATCGCCCTCTCGCGGCTCGGCCACGATGGGCAGATGGGTGACGAAGGGCAAGCCCTCGTCGTCATTCGAGATCAGGTTGGCAAAGGGATGCGCGCGCATCAGGCCCAGCGCGACGGCCGGGTCCTTGGCGTTGAACTGCGGAGGCATGTACATGGGGCGGTTCCTCGTGGGGAGGTCCGATTGTCCCCGAGTCGCCCCCGGCTTGCGGTGCGGCAGGCTACTTGGCGCGTGCCGCTTCGAGCTGCTTCACCATCGCGGTGTAGCCGCGCGCCTTTGCGAGCTGCAGCGGCGTGAGGCCCTGGCGGTCGGCCAGTTGCAGGTTGGCACCGCCGGCGATCAGCGCGGCCAGCGTGCGCTGGTGGCGAGCACCACCGTCGCCGAGCACGATCGACTCGATCACCGCCGTCCAGTGCAGGTTGTTCACGTGGTCCAGCGGCGCACCGGCCGCGACCAGCCGGCGCACGACCTCGTCGTGCCCCAGGTGCGCGGCGGCGATCAATGCGGTGCCGTCGTAGCGGCTGGTGACCTGCCCGGGCTTGGCGCCCAGTTGCAGCAGCAGCGTGAGCGTGGTCACGTCGTCGGCCACGGACGCGATGGTCACGGCGTCGTAGCGGTCGTCTTCGAGCAGGTCGATGTTCGCGCCCGCCTTGGCGAGCAGCGTCACGGCGTCGCGCTGGCGTGCATAGGTGGCGACCTGCAGCGGCGTGCGGCCGCGCGCGTCGCGCACATCGAGGCCGGCGCCGGAGGCGATCAGGCTCTTGAGCTTGGGCAGGTCGCCGTGCCAGGCGGCGCGGTGCAGGCCTTCGTAGGCCAGCACTTCGGCGGCCAGCGGCGGCACCTGGGCCGCCGCGCCGGGCGCGGCGCTCCAGCCGATCGCGGCGGCGAGCACCGCCGACCAGAGACCGCGCGCCGTCATCAGAGCTGGCCCTTGACCTTCTCGAGCGCGGCGTTGGCGCACTGCTCGTCGAGGTGGCCGCCGGGCGCACCGCCCACGCCCACGGCACCGATCACTTCGTTGCCCGACTTGATCGGCACGCCGCCGCCCAGCAGCAGGAAGCCCGGCAGGTACACGAGGTTGGCGGCGCCGGGGTTCTTCTGGGCGCCTTCCATCATGGCTTGCGTGGGGCTCTTGGCCGAAGCCGAGGTCCAGGCCTTGCGTTCGCTCGACGACAGCGTGTGCGGGCCGGCGTTGTCGGCGCGCTGCACGGCGCGCACGGTGCCGGCGCGGTCGACCACGGTGGCGGCCACGTTGTAGCCGTTGGCGGCGCAGGCGGCCACGGTTTCTGCGGCGATCTGGTTGGCCAGCGCGAGCGAGATGTTCTTCTCGGTGCGAACAGCGGGGGCCGGCGTCTGGGCCTGGGCGACGGAAGCAGCGAGCAGAACGGCGAGGCCGCCAACGCGGATGATCGATTGCATGTGTTGTTTCTCCAGTGATGAGAGGGTTCGTGCCGGCCTGTGCCGACCACGGTGTCACTGTAAAAAATACGGTCCGCTGCAACCATTCGTACGGCTACGCCCGGCACTCCGTAGAACTACGGAGCGCCCTCTTCTCCCGCACCCGACGCCAGCACGGCATAGCGCCGGATCAGCTGTGCCAGCGAGTCGCAATCGAGCTTGGCGAACAGGTTGGCGCGGTGGGTCTCGACGGTGCGCGGCGACAGCGCCAGCACGCGCGCGATCTCCTTGTTGGTGAGCCCCTGCACGATGAAGGCCAGCACCTCGCGCTCGCGCTCCGACAGCTGCGCCACCCGCTCGCGCGCGGCGTTGTCGGCCTGCGAGCGCTCGCGCGTGCGCACATGCTGGCGCACGGCCTGCTGCAGGGCTTCGAGCAACTGCTCGTCGTCCACCGGCTTCTCGAGGAACTCGGCCGCGCCGGCCTTGAAGGCACGGCGGCACATCTCGACCGTGCCGTGACCGGTCAGCATGATCACGGGCTGGTCGACGCCCTGCGCCACCAGCCGGTCGAGCACCGTGAGACCGCTGATGCCGGGCATGCGTACATCGAGCACGATGGCGCCGACGCTCGCGCGGTCGAAGCCGTCGATGAAGGCCTGCGGATCGGCCCAGCCCTGCACGCGCAGGCCGACCGTGCCGATCAGCAGCGAGAGGCTGTCGCGCACGGCCTGGTCGTCGTCGATCAGGTGGATCAGGGGCGATTGGGGCTGGTCGGCGGTCAACGTGTTCATGTCGAAGGTGCCACCAGTGGCAGCAGCAAGGTGAAGCGCGCACCGCGCGGCGAGGCATTGGCGGCGCTCAGGCTGCCGCCCATGCCGCTGGCCAGCGTTTCGCTCAGGCTCAGGCCGAGGCCCAGGCCGCCTTCGCGCGTGCTGAAGAAAGGTTCGAACAGGCGCGGCAGCGCCTCAGGCGCGATGCCGCGGCCGTTGTCGGTGACGGTCAGCACGCCCTCCTCGCCGTTGCGCCCAACCGAGACCACGAGGCGCCGCTCGGCGGCGGGCACGAGGTCCAGCGCCTGCATCGCGTTCATCAGCAGGTTGTGCACGATCTGCTCCAGCGCCACGGCCTCGGCCTGCACGCGCACGGGCGCCTGCGCGCTGGCGTCGAACTGGGCCGCCACGCCGTGGCGCGCGAACTCGGGCGCCAGCAGGTGCATGGCGCTGCGCACCACCTCCTGCAGCACCAGCGGCTTCATGTCACCGCCGGCCTCGGGGCGCTCGATGACGCGGCGCAGTCGGCCGACCACGCCGGAGGCGCGGCGGGCCTGCTCGACGGCCTGCCCCATCGCGTCGCGCGCGGTGGCGAGGTCGGGCGGGTCGTCGTCGAGCAGGCGGCGCGCGGCCTGGGCGTTGGCCAGCACGGCCGTGAGCGGCTGGTTGAGCTCGTGCGCCAGCCCGGCCGACAGCTCGCCCAGCGCATTGAGCCGCGCCACCTGGCCCAGGCGCAGCAGCTCCTCGGCGCGGCGCCGCGCGATGCGCTGGCGTTGCGCGGCCCACAGGCCCGCCAGCAGCAGCGCCATCGCCACCGCCCAGCCGCCGATGGTGCGCCACGGCAGCTCGGCCCAGCCGACCTGGCGCTCGGCCACCAGCTCGAAAGGCTGGCTCGGCGACGCCAGTTCCTTGCTCAGGCTGTAGCGCCAGCCATGTTCGGCCGCTTGGCCGTGCTGCAGCACCAGCTGCTGGCCGTCGCGCTGCAGGACCAGGCGCACGGGACTGCGCTGCGGGTTCATCGGCCAGTCGCGCCAGGGCACCGAGCCGACGAGGTCGATCTCGAGCGCGTAGCTCAACGGCTCCGAGCCGATCACGAGCTGGTAGCGGCCATGCGCGAGGTCGAGCACGGCGAGGTCGGCGCGGCGCCCGGCGCGCGAACGGGCCTCTGCCGCGGCCAGCGCGTCGGCGTGCTCGGCATCGGGCCAAGGCTCGTCGGCCGCGCGCCGCTGCACGCGCAGGATCGACGAGTACACCGACGGCAGGCGCCGCTCGGGGTAGTCGGCGCCGGCGTTGGGCTCCAGCAAGGCGAGCGTGGCCAGCACAGCGTCGTACTGCACCACCTGCTGGCTCATGAGGCGGTGCGCAATGCGCGCGTCGGTCTCGAAATCCTGCTGGAGCCGGGTCAGCTCGGCGCGCGCGAACCACACGGCGCCGGCGGCCGTGAGCACCACCCAAGCCAGCCACCAACCGCCCCGCGTACGCAACCACTGTGTCATGGCGCGGATTGTGCCCGGCGCCGACGGGCCTTCCCGCTTGGCCGAAAATGCCGACCCAGACATGGCTGACGTGCAGGACTCCCTCTTTTCCGACCTCCCCGAACTTCCGCGCCCGGCCGAAGCGGCCGACGCGCCGCCGCCTTCGCCGAAGAAGTCGCGTGGCGCCACCGTGAAGCCGGTGGCACCCGACGCGGCGCTGGTCGCCCTCGCCGCCGAGTTGCCGCCGCAGCTGCGCCTGGGCACCTCGTCGTGGAGCTATCCGGGCTGGGCCGGCCTGGTCTGGGACGGCGACTACGCCGAAGCCGTGCTCTCGAAGAACGGCCTGTCGGCGCTCGCCCAGCACCCGCTGCTGCGCACCGTGAGCCTGGACCGCAACTTCTACCGCGCCCTCACCGCCAGCCAGTACGCGCGCTACGCGGCCATGGTGCCGGACGACTTCCGTTTCGTCGTGAAGGCCCCGAGCCTCGTGACCGACGCCACCGTGCGCGACGAAAGCGGCCGCGGCACGCAGGCTAACCCGGTGTTCCTGAGCCACGAGATCGCGCTACAGGAGTTCGTGCAGCCAGCGCTCGACGGGCTGGGCCACCGCATCGGCGCGCTGGTGTTCCAGCTGAGCCCGATCCCCGCGCACCTGCTGGCCGACCAGCCCGCGCTGATCGCCCGCATCGGCGCCATGCTGGCGGCGATGCCCGACCTGAAGCCGACCGCACCCGACGCCGTGCTCGCCGTCGAGGTGCGCGACCCGCAACTGCTGTGCCCCGCCTTCGCCGACATGCTGCGCAGCGTGGGCGCGACCTTCTGCATGGGCCTGCACGCGAAGATGCCGCCCATCGAAGACCAACTGCCGATGCTGCGCGCCCTGTGGCCCGGGCCGCTGGTGTGCCGATGGAACCTGCACCGCCGTCACGGCCGCTTCGGCTACGAAGACGCCGAAAAACTCTACGGCCCCTTCGACAAGGTGCTCGACCCCGACCCCGAAACCCGCGCCGCGCTGGCCAAGGTGATCGCCGGCACCACGGGCGCCGGGCAGAACGCCTTCGTCACCGTGAGCAACAACGCCGAAGGCTGCGCGCCGCTGACCATCGCCTCGCTGGCGCAGGACATCGTGGACCGAATCTCCCGCTAGGACGCACGCCATGCATTCGATCTCGTTCCGCCCGCTGCAATCCACGGATTTCGTGATGCTCCACGACTGGCTGTGCCGCCCGCACGTGGCCGAATGGTGGACGCCCATGCCCACGCTGGCCGAGGTCGAGGCCGACTTCACGCCGATGCTGGCGCACGACTCGCCCGACCGCGGCTACATCGCATTGCGCGACGGGCAGCCCTTGGGATTCATCCAGTCGTACGTCGTGATGGGTTCGGGCGACGGCTGGTGGGAAGACGAACGCGACCCGGGCGCGCGCGGCATCGACCAGTTCCTGGCCCAGGCCGACCAGTTGAATCGCGGGCTCGGCAGCGCGATGGTGCGCGCCTTCACGGACCAGCTGTTCGCCGACCCGGCGGTGACGCGCATCCAGACCGATCCGTCGCCACGCAACGCCCGCGCGATCCGCAGCTACGCCAAGGCCGGCTTCCGCGCGCTCGGCGAAGTGGTCACGCCCGACGGGCCCGCGCTGCTGATGGTGCGCGAGCGCGGCGACTAAGTCGAAGACTGTGTCGCGTCGAGGTCGCACCACATGTGGACCTTCGACGAGAACGCGCTATCGAGCACGGTGGCCATCGGCTCGACGCCAAAGACCTGGAAGCCGCAGCGCTCGTACAGCGCCTGCGCCGGGCGATTGCCTTCGGTCACCGTCAGCTGCACCACGCGCACGCCGTCGAGCGCGCGTGCATGCGCGAGCAAGGCCCGCACGAGTTGTCGCCCGGCGCCCGCGCGCCGCGCCGATTCCGCCACCACCATGCCGAACAAGCTCGTCTTGTGCCGCGTGCGCTGCCGCGATTCGCGGCCCAGCCCCGCCGCGCCGATCAGCGCGCCGGCGGCATCGAAAGCGCCGTACACCACCTCGGCAGCATTGGCGTCCGTGCGCAGGCGCGTCTCCCACCAGGCCGGCGGCAGGCTGGCGCGCTCCTCGACCGTGGAGGTGAACGCCTCGGGGTGCCGCGCGTAGGCGTCGAGCATCAGCGCGCGGTAGGCCGGCGCGTCGGCGGGAACCAGACGGCGAACGTTAGGAGCGGCTTCAGAAACGGGCACAGACGGACTGCCTTTCCTGCAACACGGCCTCTTGCGCGAAGCGCTGGCGGTAGGTGTCGATCAAGGTAGCGATGGCCGCGTCGGCCTTCGCGTCGCGCGGGTGCAGCAGCACGACCAGCTTCGACGGCTCGCGCACCACCTGCCCCGACGCACCACGCCACTGGCCAGCGGCGTCGAGCACGGTGAAGCCTTGCGGAAAGGCCGGCGTGACGCGGGTGTCGAGAAAGTCGGCCCAGTCGGCGTCGGACACCTGACCGCCCGTGGGGATGGCGCGGCCGAAATAGAGGGTGTCGCGCTCGAAGGCTTCGAAGCCCGTTGCGCAGTGGCCGAACGGCCCTGCGGCGCAGCCTGCAAGCACCGCAGCGGCCAGCGCGCCCGCCACGCCTGCGCGAAACAGCCTGTGGCGTGCGACGTTGCTCATGCCGGCCCCTCGGTCTTTCAGGCCTCGGGCGCGATCGATTCAGCGTACTCGTACAGCGCGCCCAGGATTTCCTCGCCGCGCTCGTCGGCGTTCTCGGACAACGCATCGACTTCGCTGAACAGCGCCTCGATGGTGCGCGCCCCGCCCTCGCCCTTGAACAGGCGCGCCACGCGCAGCGCTTCCCAGCGCTCGGCTTCTTCCTCGTTCAGCGATTCGGGCCAGTTGCGTGCGCGGTAGCGGAAGAGGATTTCTTCGAGCCGCCCGTCGTCGAAGGCCACGCGCTCCTTGGCAAGCCCCTCGGGCGACAGCCCGCGCAGCTGGTTCAGGCGCCGGCGGTCGCCGTTGCCGACAAAGCCGCCGTAGAGGTCCTCATCGACATCGGGCGTCGCCTCCTTCGGGCGGGAAAAGACCTGCGACCAGATGGCGCTCATGTCGGGCAGGTCGCGCGCGATGGCGGCGTGGCGCATGGCGGTGTCCATGTCGACGCCCCAGCGCTCGGCCATGGCCGGTGCCAGCGTGCGCAGGTTGCCGACCACCATCGGCGACTTGTTCAGGTGCACGCTCTTCATCGGTAGCCGCGTCACGCCTTCGGGCAGATCGGCAGTGCGCGTGAACAGGCGCAGGCGCAACGTCTCGGCGTCGAGGTCGCGCAGCTCGCCCGGGTCTTGCGACAGGTCCCAGGCCAGCAGTTCGTTCTTGTTGGTCGGGTGGCTGGCCAGCGGCCACATCACGGCCAGGCAGCCGCGCTCGACTGGGAACATGCCCGACACGTGCAGGAAGGGCTTGGCGGTCTCACGCATCGCGGGCAGGCCGAGCTCCATCGCCACGCGGTCCTTCTTGTGCAGGCCGAAGGCGAAGTCGAAGAGCTTGGGTTGCTTGTCGCGGATGAGCCGCGCCAGCGCGATGGTGGCGCGCACGTCGGACAGCGCATCGTGCGCCGATTCGTGCAGCAGGCCGTTGGCGCGCGCCAGGTCTTCGAGCTTGAAGCTGGGCTTGCCGTCTTCCTTCTTCGGCCACTCGATGCCGTCGGGGCGCAGCGCGTAGGTCAGGCGCACCACGTCGAGCAGGTCCCAGCGGCCGCAGTCGTTCTGCCATTCGCGCGCGTACGGGTCGATGAGGTTGCGCCAGAACAGGAAGCGCGTGACCTCGTCGTCGAAGCGGATGGTGTTGTAGCCCACGCCAATGGTGCCGGGCTGCGAGAAGGCCTGCTCGATGTGGGCCGCGAACTCGTGTTCGGGAATGCCGCGCTCCAGGCAGACCTGCGGCGTGATGCCGGTGATCAGGCAGGCCTCGGGGCTGGGCAGGTAGTCCGGGGCGGGCTTGCAATAAATCATCAGCGGCTCGCCGACTTCGTTGAGCTCGGCGTCGGTGCGGATGGCCGCGAACTGCGAGGGACGGTCGCGGCGCGGCACGGCGCCGAAGGTTTCGTAGTCGTGCCAGAGAAAGGTGTGGTTCATTCAGAGCAAGGGAGAAAACAGTCGCGCAATGGCATCGCCGAGGCGGCGCCAGAAAGTCTGCGGGCGGTGGGCGCGCACGGCGCCGGAGCTGTGCAGGTCGGTTTCGAACTGCGCCGCCAGCGGCTGGGTCAGCGCGGGCCCGTAGACCACGGCGCAGACCTCGAAGTTGAGCCGGAAGCTGCGGTTGTCGAAATTGGCGGTGCCGATCATCGCGCAATGGTCGTCGACCACCAGCGTCTTGGAGTGCAGCATGCGTTCCTTGTACTCCCAGATCTTGACGCCGGCGGCGATCAGCTCGTCGAAGTACGAACGCGCGGCGGCGCTCACGATGGCCGAGTCGCTGCGGCGCGGCACGAGCAGCCGCACGTCAACGCCGCGCAGCGCCGCGCTGGTCAGCGCCATCAGCGCGGGCTCGCCCGGCACGAAGTACGGCGTGGTGAGCCAGGCCCGGCGCGTGGCCGAATGAATCGCCTCGACGTGCATGCGGTGGATGGCCTCGAAGGCGTTGTCGGGGCCGCTGGTGACGATCTGCACCGGGATGTCGCCCGCTTCCACCTGGGGCAGCAGCGCGTCCAGCACGGCGTCGGAGCGGTGCTGCTTTTCGCCGGTGGCGTAGCTCCAGTCCTCGAGGAAAGTGGTCTGCAGCCAGCGCACGGCGCTGCCTTCGATGCGCACATGCACGTCGTGGTACGCGTCCTTGGGGTTGGTGCGCTTGTCTTCTTCGTCGGTGATGTTCACGCCGCCCGTGAAGCCCACGCGGCCGTCGCACACCACGATCTTGCGGTGGGTGCGGTAGTTGGTCACGGGGCGCAGGCGCCGGCCGATCTTGGTGTCGTGGAACAGCGCCACCTCCACACCCGCCGCGTGCATCGGCGCCATGAACTTGCGGCCTATGCGCTTGGAGCCGAGCGCGTCGAGCAGCAGGCGCACCCGCACGCCGGCCTGTGCGCGCTCGACCAGCAGGTCGCGCAGCGCGGTGCCGATGCGGTCGGGCTCGAAGATGTAGTACTCGAGGTGGATGTGGTCACGTGCCGCGCGCACGGCCTCGAAGATCGCATCGAAGGTGCGCGCGCCGCCCGAGAGCAGCTCGACGCCCGTGGCGCTCGACACCGGCAGGCCGCAGGCGGCCGTGCCCAGCCGGGCCATCTGCTGCAGCGCCGGCGGCGCATGCTGCGAGGCGTCACGCAGCCGCGCCAGGTCGGCCTGCGCATGCGCGTTCGCGCGGTTGCGCAGGCGCTTGAGCCGCTGCTTGCGCAGCCGCTGCGGCCCCAGGAAGTAATAGACGATGAAGCCCGCGAACGGCAGCAGCGCCAGCGACAGGATCCAGCTCATGGTGGACACCGGCGCGCGCTTTTGCATCACGATCCAGACCGACAGCACGGCGATGTAGCCGCTCCACGCCAGGGAGAGGCCGGTTTTCCATTCGTGGCTGAGTTCGGGGAGGATCAAGGCAAAAGCGGTTGAAGGCGGAGTGTTTTCGGCCGGCCCAAAGAAAAAGGCCAGCAGCGAATGCTACCGGCCTTTGACTTCGTTCCTCAGAGAGGCGGGATCAGCCCGTGGCTGCTTCCTCCGCTTCGGGCTTCGACTTGCCTTCCTTCTTCGGGATCGGCTGGATGTCGAGCAGCACTTCGTCCTTCTCGTCGAGGTCGACTTCGAGGCGACCGCCGTCGGTCAGGCGACCGAACAGCAGCTCGTCGGCCAGTGCACGACGGATCGTGTCCTGGATCAGGCGCTGCATCGGGCGTGCGCCCATCAGCGGATCGAAGCCCTTCTTCGCCAGGTGCTTGCGCAGCTTGTCGGTGAAGGTGACCTCGACCTTCTTCTCGCTGAGCTGGGTTTCCAGTTGCAGCAGGAACTTGTCGACCACGCGCAGGATGACCTGTTCGTCGAGCGCCTTGAAGTTGACTATGGCGTCCAGACGGTTGCGGAATTCGGGCGTGAACAGGCGCTTGATGTCGCCCATTTCGTCGCCGGCCTGCCGCGCGTTCGTGAAGCCGATGGTCGCCTTGTTCATGGTCTCGGCACCCGCGTTCGTCGTCATGATGATGATGACGTTGCGGAAGTCGGCCTTGCGCCCGTTGTTGTCGGTCAGCGTGCCATGGTCCATGACCTGCAGCAGCACGTTGAAGATGTCCGGGTGCGCCTTCTCGATTTCGTCGAGCAGCAGCACCGAGTGCGGCTTCTTCGTGACGGCCTCGGTCAGCAGACCGCCCTGGTCGAAACCGACGTAGCCCGGAGGCGCGCCGATCAGGCGGCTCACCGCGTGACGCTCCATGTACTCCGACATGTCGAAGCGGATCAGCTCGATGCCCATGATGTAGGCCAGCTGCTTGGCCGCTTCGGTCTTGCCGACGCCCGTGGGGCCGGAGAACAGGAACGAGCCGATCGGCTTGTCTCCCTTGCCCAGGCCCGAACGCGCCATCTTGACTGCGGAGGCCAGCACTTCGAGTGCCTTGTCCTGGCCGAACACCACGCTCTTGAGGTCGCGCTCGATCGTCTGCAGCTTGCTGCGGTCGTCGTTGCTGACGTTGGCCGGGGGAATGCGCGCGATCTTCGCGACGATTTCCTCGACTTCGGTCTTGCTGATGGTCTTCTTGCGCTTGCTCGGCGGCAGGATGCGCTGGGCGGCGCCGGCTTCGTCGATGACGTCGATCGCCTTGTCGGGCAGGTGACGGTCATTGATGTACTTGGCGCTGAGCTCGGCTGCAGCCTGCAGGGCTGCCACGGCGTACTTCACGCCATGGTGTTCCTCGAAGCGCGACTTCAGGCCCTTGAGGATGTCGACGGTTTCCTGCACCGACGGCTCGACCACGTCGACCTTCTGGAAACGACGCGACAGGGCCGCGTCCTTTTCGAAGATGCCGCGGTATTCCGTGAAGGTGGTGGCGCCGATGCACTTGAGCTGGCCGCTGGAGAGCGCCGGCTTGAGCAGGTTCGACGCATCGAGCGTGCCGCCCGAGGCTGCGCCCGCACCGATCAGGGTGTGGATTTCGTCGATGAACAGGATGGCGTTCGGCTTGTCCTTGAGCGACTTGAGCACGCCCTTCAGGCGCTGTTCGAAGTCACCGCGGTACTTGGTGCCGGCCAGCAGCGCGCCCATGTCGAGCGAGTAGACCTGCGCCTCGGCGAGGATCTCGGGCACGTCGCCCTGGGTGATGCGCCATGCCAGGCCTTCCGCGATCGCGGTCTTGCCCACGCCGGCCTCGCCCACGAGCAGCGGGTTGTTCTTGCGCCGGCGGCACAGGATCTGGATGACGCGCTCGACCTCGTATTCGCGGCCGATCAGCGGATCGATCTTGCCGTCCTTGGCGAGCTGGTTGAGGTTTTGCGTGAACTGCTCGAGCGGCGAGGCCTTCTCGTTGCGTTCGCCGCCGCCCTCTTCGCCGTCGCCCTGAGGCGCTTCGCCGCTGCCCTTGACGGCTTCCGGCGGATCGCTCTTCTTGATGCCGTGGGCAATGAAATTGACCACGTCCAGGCGGGTGACGCCCTGCTGGTGCAGGTAGTACACGGCGTGCGAATCCTTCTCGCCGAAGATCGCGACCAGCACGTTGGCGCCGGTGACTTCCTTCTTGCCGTTGCCGGTGGACTGCACATGCATGATGGCGCGCTGGATCACGCGCTGGAAACCCAGGGTGGGCTGGGTGTCGACATCATCGGTACCCGCCACTTGCGGCGTGTTGTCCTTGATGAAGTTGGTGAGCGACGCCCGCAGGTCGTCGACGTTCGCCGAGCAGGCGCGCAGAACTTCCGCGGCGCTCGGGTTGTCCAGCAAAGCGAGCAGCAGATGTTCCACGGTGATGAACTCGTGGCGTTGCTGCCGGGCCTCGACGAAGGCCATGTGCAAGCTGACTTCCAGTTCCTGGGCAATCATGTGATTTCCTTTTGCCTTGCTGTAAATAAGTTCTCAGATGGGTTGGAGCGCGTGCAATTCAACTGGTTCACGCGACCGGTTCGCTGACACATTGCAGCGGGTGCCCTGCCTGCTGCGCGGCCTCCATCACCTGATTGACCTTTGTGGCCGCCATGTCGCGGGAATAAACCCCACAGACACCCCGGCCATCGAGGTGGATCTTGAGCATGATCTGGGTCGCCGTTTCTCGGTCCTTGCTGAAATATTCCTGCAGGATGACGATCACGAACTCCATCGGCGTGTAGTCGTCGTTCAGCATGACGACCTGGTACATCTGGGGCGGCGCCGTTTTTTGCGGGCGGCGCTCCAGAACGACCGAATCTCCGTCGTCGCCCGCCGGTTTCTGCGCCGGTGGGGTGCTGGGAGTTTTGGGAATTCTCGTTGCCATGAAAAAGATTCTATAGAGCGTGCAAGCACCGTGCCGACGCCAACAGACTTGGTGACGCCTATTCGACAAATCAAGAGGCATGCGTCGTGTACGACAGCACGAAGACAGACGTAAAAAAACCGGCAGATTGCCGGTCTTTTTTACAGATTGCGCAGAACGGGACCTTTGGGCGCCGGCAATTTTCGGCCCGGCACCCGGGTCGGAACCGGCAGATCGGGCGGCAAGGCGTCGATTTCTTCGTCGGTGAGTTCGCGTTCGGGGGCCGACTCTGCTTCCCGGTGAACGGCGGCGGGCAGCGCGAGTGGCACCGTTGAGTTTTGCGGCTCGGAATCCTCGTGCAAGGCCGGTACTGATGGCGATGCTCTCGGCCGCTGCGGGGGTGACTGCACAACGGGCGGCGCAACCGGCCCTCCTCTTCTGCCCGACCACGTAGGGGGCGCTGGCGACAACGCCTGCCATTCAGCCAGCCGCCGCGCATCCTGCTCAGCCTGCCACCGCGCCAGTGCCAAGCGTTGCGCTTTCTGATGTGCGGTCTGCTGTTGCCCGAGCAGCGCCAATTCGGCGCGGATCGCCAGCCGCATCTGTTCGCGCTCCGAATCCGAGGCACGGCGCTGCGCTTCGAGTTGCCTGCCGAGCCTGTGCGAGAACACCCAGAGGCCGAGCAAGGCGCCAGCGGCGCCGACCGCGAAGCAGATGACAAGAAAGTTGGCCTGGATCAGCGTCACAGCGAAGCCTCCTCGTCGGCATCCCATTTGCGCAGCAGATCAAGTGGAATGGCATCGGCCACCTGGGAAAACCGCAGGCCGGTCATGCGTTCGGCCTGCTTGAGCAACACGGCGACAGGACTGCTCGGCTCGTGGTCCTCGAACCATCGGCGGGCCTTGCGAATGTCACGCAGGATGTCGTCGCGTGTCGCCAGGCCCTCACCGGCTGGCGTGCTTGCCGGCCACGACGGAAGCGGATCAGGCCTTGTTGCGGCCGCGGCAGGCGGCGCCGATGACCCGGTTCGCTGGAATGGGGCCAGCAACCGCACCAGCGGATGCAGCGGAGGCGCGTCCGGCCCCAGGTGCTGGCCAGCCCAGGCGACGATCTGCGCCGCCGCCTCGGCCGCTTGCGCCAACAGGCGCAGCGGCGCCTGGTCGTCGCCCGACGCAGCGGCCGCGAGGTCTGCCAACTGCTGCGCCATGGCCTCCGGACTGGCTGCGTCCGGCGCCCGGGGCATCGCAAAGGCGCGCTCGACTTCACGCACCGTCAGGTGCCGCGCGGCATTGGCTGCAATGACGACTTCTCGCACGTCGCTCAACAGGCCCTCCGGATCGACCAGTGCAGCGAGCGCATTGGCGCGCACGGCCGGGTCGCGCTCGCCTTCGATCACCAACTGGGGGTGCACCGCTTCGGGCCAGGTCCGGAGCGCCTCGACCAGCAGCACCAACGACTGCGCAAGCCCTGCCGCCTGCGCCAGACGGGTGCGTGCGCGGCACAGCCAGACAAAGAGATTGATGTCCCGCGTCCGCAACAGCAGCCGACGGCAGTCCCGTTCGATCTCGGCCCAGTTCGGGGCGTCGGGTGCTCCGACGAACTGCCCGTACTGCGCATCGCCACGCGGGGACATGCGCGCCAGCAGGACGGCGTATTCGGCGTCGTATTCCAGGCTGGGGCCACAAGGCGCTGTCGCGCTGAAGGGAGACAGCCGGTCGCCCGCCTCGATGCGGGCGCGCGTGGCGTAGGCGGTGGGCTCGGCGTCGGTGTGGATGGGAGCGGTCATGGAGCAGGTTTCTCGAAGGGAAAAATTCAGCGTGCTGCCGTCGCCTGGCCGTGATGGCGCGAGCCGATGTACGCCTCAGGCTCGAACACCATGCCGACGGTGTAGCCGGGCGTCGAACGCGGCGCATCGACGGCAGGCCGCCCGTCTTCCGCGCTGCCGGAACCGCCGAGCCAGGTGGACCACCCGAGCTTTTCGGCATCGTCGAGCCGTGCCGGCGGGGTGCTGTCGTTGCGCACACGCAGTTCCACCTCCCAGACGAATTCGTAGCCGACAAAGCCCCGCACCCATTCGACGAGCAAGCCCAGGTCCTGCCCCTGAGGGGTGAAACGCAGGTACTGCTCCAGGCTCAGCGGGCCGAGCACGAGGCGGAACTTGTTCTGCCGGTCGGCCACGACCTCCCCCGCCATGGCCCCGACGCCCATGATGCTGGAGGTCCGCGCGCGCCCCAGGTGGCTCTGGTCCTCGGGATCGATCCGGATCCAGTGGCGCACGAACTCCTGCAGCTGCACGGGCACCGCGAAGAAGTGCGCCAATGTGGCGGCCAGCCCGTCGGGGTTGCGGGCTTCGCGGGCCAGGTGGGTCGAGGCCGCCAACCGGGCGTGCGCGGGCAGCACCGAATCGCGGATCTCGAGCGGGTCGTGCCCCGTCAGGCGTGCGATGTAGCGGCTGAACGCCTCGTCCTCCGAACGGTCGAGCCCGGCAGCGGCCTGTCCTTGCGACCACGCCCGGTACATGTGCGTCAGGTAGCGATGATGGAACAGGTCGAGAAAGTCCGCGAGGGTGCTGTCGTTGTGGTTTTCCGTGCGGTCCCGCACCAGTTCGGTGTAGTGCAGCGGCAACGGGCCGTTGGGGCCCAAAAGCCCGAGGCCGTACAGGCGCACGACCGGCAGCGTCGGGTTGTTGCCCGACCGCGTCGGCGATGCACCCGGCACCCGGCGCTCCGACTCGCCGGGCAGCACCACGCTGGCGATTTCGCGCGGCGCGAAGGTCAAGGCCGCCGCCTGCCCCAGCCGGAACAGCTCCTGCTGAGGGCGCCTGGCCGAGCCGACGGGGGGATGCTGCAGGTGGGACGCGCCGAAGCGCCTCAACAGGGACAGGAAACCGAACCTCCACGGCGCACGCCGCAATCGTCCCAGCATGTCTTGAAGCGTCCCGCCGGGGGCAGTCTCCGGGCATTTCGTCATGGCATCCCCTCGCCTTCGTCGCTGCCCACGCGGTGCGACGTTGTCGACCCCAGGTGAAGATGGCTGTCAGGCGACAGGTCATGGTGCTCTTGCCGTGTCAGGCTGGGCAATGGCGCACGGCTGTCGCGCGCCAGCTCCGGGGCGAACAGGCCCAGCACGTCCTCGGGCACCTCCTGGTCGAGCAAGCCTGATCTCACGAGGGGCTCGAAGTCTTCGATGATCCGGTCGATGCCCTCGCGCGGCAGCAGGATGTCGCGCAGCAACGGGTACGGCTCCGCCTGCCGGCGCAAGTCATCGAGCGTGGGCGCGGCTTCGTTGCCCGATGCCAGCAGCCCCTCCCAGTCGACGCGCCCCGAGAGTTGAGCGGGATCGCGCACGACGCGGACAAACTCCTCGTGCAGTTCGTCGAGCAGGCTGGCCGGGCGGCCATCGCCACGGGCCGGCGGACTCGCCGGGCGCGCCGCAGGTCGCGCTTGCCCAGCCACGGGCGCATCACCGAGCAGCCCCGCCAGGACATCGGCAACGGGCGACGGCTGCGCCCCCGCGATGTCGAGAACGCCGAAGGGATTCGCCAGCACATCCACGTGTTCGTCGCGCTCGCCGCCCTCCGGACGGTCGTTGAAGGCCAGTACACGCAGATCAAAGGGCGACGCGTCGGACGCGGGCGTGTGCGACGCCGCGCCCCGGTCGGCATCGGCGGAAGCGCGCCGGCCAGGCGCCTGCGTGCCCGGCTTCCTCACGTCGGCCGGAGCGCCTTGCTCGACCGTGAAACGCAACAGCCCGAGTTCCAGCGTGTCCCCCGGCGCGACCGGCACGCTCGCTCCTGCGGGCACGCGCTCGCCCCGACACACGCACATCAGCGTGTGGCTGCTGTTCGTCAAACGCCATTCCCCCGCACTCTCGCTCCATGCGATGCGGCACAGATTGGCCGCGCGCCATTGCGCTTCGCTCTGACGCTCCCCACACAGCTGAAGCGCATCGGCCATGCCGGCGCCGGAGGGAGGGATCGACAACGCGCCACGCCGCGGCTCCCCGTTGCTGTGCGTGAGTTGCAGGCGCAACGGCGTCTTTTCGGGGTCGCCCTCCCCTGTTTCCATGCGGATCATGGTGCGTCCCCCCAGAGCTTCTGCAATCGGTTGGCCGCCCCGATGAAACGCCCTTGCGCGTCCTGCTGCCAGAACGCCATTTCCGCTCGGGCGCCCTGCAGCCGGTTCGGCCAGTCAGCCCATGGCAGAAAGCGAACGCCTTGCAGCGCCGCAGCGGGATCGTCCGGCAGCGCGGGCCCCGCCCCACGTTCGAGCAATGCCTGCATCTGCCTGCGCCGATGCGCGCGGTTGCTCTCGTCCTTCAATCCCGCACGCCCGTCCTGCGATGGTTGCACGCGCCACAGCGCCCGCACCGTGCGCTCCAGCACGCGCAGATCGGCCGCCCCCTGGGCACAGGCATGACGGGCCACGGCACGCGCAAGCCAGAACTGCCAATCCAGGGGTTCCTGCGCCTGAGCGCCGAAGTGCGCCTGCGTCCAGCGCGGATGCGCCAGTTGATAGACGAGCAACGGGTGGTGCCGACCTACCTTGTCGACGGAGGGCGCGATCACCCCTAGCACGAAGCGCCGCCGCGCGAACGCCAGCGTCCCTGGCGGAAGCACGAAGGCGACGGGAATCGCCACGGCACGTGCCGTGGCGTCCGCCCCGGCATGGCGGCACTGCTGGGCCAGCCAGGGCATCCACGCGTCCGGCTCCCCGTGGCGGACGCCGCTGCGAACGAAATCCGCATGACCGGGAAGTTTTCCCCAGATGGCGGGCGGGGTGACGTGCCACGCGGCACGCAGCATGCTCCACATCCGCATGGGTCAGGCTGCGCGTCCAGGGCAACGAAAGCCCTTGAGCACATCGCTACCGAGGGGATTCGGCTGACTGCCCGAACTGACATCGATCAACGCCCTGCGGCCGTCGAACGCATATTCCACGCTCAATCGCCCCGGCGTGGCCGTGCTCACGATGCGCCCTTTCTCCAGAAGACGAAACAAGGCCCACGGCCCATGGGCCAGGAAGGTCGACGTCGGGTTCGAAATGCGGGGATTGGCCGTGATCTCCGCCATCGCCCCGCCGCGGGGCCCCGGCCAGTTCACAGCAAAGGCCTGCACCGGGCCATGAACGTAGCGCTGCCCTTGCCCATCGATGTCGATGACCAGTTCGGTGATGCTGGGCTCGAGCTCGAGCACACGCAGATCGATTTTCCAGGCCAGCTTCTTGCCGCCCGCGTCGCGGAAGAACAGGTCGCGAATCTGCTGTGCGCGGTAGAAGGCATCGAGACTCGGACCACTCTGGGCCAGCAGCTTGAGCAATTCACCGAGCAAGGTCGGGCCGGAAGTGGCCGGCTTCAGCCCGGCGCCGTTGCCTGCCGCCGCGTCGATGCCGACCATGGCATTGGCCACATTCGGATCCTTGTAGCGCCACGGTCGCACGCTCATGTCGACATAAGGGGCGAGGTGCTTGTTGAAGAACTCGTCCGCCGCACCGCCGGCAGCGAACACCAGCGAAAAGTCTTCGATGGACGCGTCCTGCATCACGGCGGCCAGCGGGTATCGCCCTTCCACGCCGCGCTTGCAGGGCTCGCTGACCTGCATCGCCATCAACCCCATGATGCGGTCGAGCTGCAGTTGAGCCTGGCTGCGCAGGATGCCGGTGGAGCCGAGCATCACCTTGTCGCCACCGCTTGCGGCCAGCGCCGTCAGCACCTCACGAAAGGGCGCCGGCAATTTGCCGGCCTCCAGCTTCAAACGGGCGCCGACCTCGGCACCTCCGGGAGGCAGGCTTCCGGCTGTGAGCGCCGTGTCTGCCACGACCAGCAAGGTGTAGAACTCGTTCAGCAGGCCAGAGATGTTTTCGAGCCCCGGCTTGCCCGCGGCGGCACCGGCGCTGGTCACGCCAATGTCCGCCTGCCCCGTGACGACCTCGCGCAGTGCGGCGAAGCGGTTGTCGACGATCTGCTTTTCAAGCCGCTCCTCGGCCCGGATGCCGAGGTTCCGGCCGATGGCGTTGGTCTGCTTGTTCAGTTCGTCGGTGGCCTTGTCGAGGAAGCCTTTTTCCTCCTGCGTGCGAACCACCAGCGGGCGCGACAAGGTGGTCTCGCGGGCCGCCGCTCGCGCCAACCGTGCAAGCGGAGAGTCCGGCGCGGCAAGCTGCCGCAGCACGCTCAGATCGAAGCCAAGGCTCGTTCCCGTGGTGTCGCTGCCGCTCACGGTGCGGATCGACTCGAGAAAGGACTCCCAATGCTGGGCGTATTCCGCCAAATACTGGCGCCGGATGTCATCGAGCAGCGGGTCGTTGCGCAGCTTGCGGGCCGCTTCATCGAGCAGCGCCGGTGTTTTCATTTGCGTGACCAATGTCGCGCCGCCCTGCGCGCCGCGCCCCATGACCCATGCATCGTCGTCGAGGGCCCGCACCACGAATTCCGGCAAGCGCTTGTTGAAGACCTCGTGGTAGCCGTCATAGGTGAACAGGCCCGCCACCCCTTTTTCCAGGGGCAACCCGCCTGCGCGGGAAAACACGGTCCCGGCTTGGGGTCCGACCGCGCGCACCAGAGTGAACTCCTGGGGCGCCTCGGACAGCATGGCGGCCTTGGCGCGTTCATAGACGCGCTGACTCGAGGTATTGCTGTCCAGGAAGTTTTGCACTGCGCGCACCAGCGCCTCGTTGGGCAGCGATGCGGACTGCACCGGTCGAGCACCGGAGAACAGAGCCGTGACATGCCCCACCATCGATGCCCGGCCGCCAAAGGCGGCAGCGCTGTCAGCCCTCTCCCAATCTTTCAGCACCCAGTTGCGTACATCCTGCGCACCGCCCTGCATGTAGCGCTCCTTGTCGTGCAGCAGCTTGTAGACACGCAAGACCTCGTACGCGGTCTTGGCCTCGCCGTCATTCATGCTCTGCTTCAACACGCTCTCCATCCGCTGCAGGACGGAGGGAAGCAGGGTGTGATCCTGCAGCTGGGCGTAGGTGTCGCTGGCCGCCTCCAGCACCGGAGGCACTGTGTAGAGGCCGTAGAGAAAGCTGCCGGGCGGGTTGTCGATGTCGAGGCCCGAATAGCCCGGCAACTCACGCGCCCCGCTGAGCACGTCCGGAACCGCTGCGGGCTTGAAATCGGCGAACAACTGGCGCACCTGCACGGTGAGCGCTTCGGCGCGCTGGCCCACGGCGCTCAGGTACTGGCGGTTGTTGCCGAAGCTCAGGGCCAGCGCGCCGGCAAGCCACAGGAAGATCACCACGGCCAGCGCATGCCCCTTGAGACGCAACAACCGGAAGCGGAACTCCCAGCGCAGATTGGGGCGCACCAGATGCGCCTCGGGAATGATCACCTTGGTCAGCAGGTCCTGCAGAAAGAACCCTTGCTGTCCCCGCATGGGCGAGGCCATTCTTCCCGGTGGCTTGACCCCCTCTTCGTTGCCGGCCGCAGATGCGCCGCCCGCCCCCAGGCCCAGACTGCGCTGCAGACGCTGAAACAGCGTGCCGGCATCGGCAGGCATTTCCAGGTCGGCCTGGGCGCCACTCGTGAAATAGACACCACGCAGCGTGTCGTGCAGCTGGGTTCCGTCGAAACGCGACGCCAGGAACATCTCGTCGAGCATCGGCACCAGGAGCGCCGACATGCCGGCCAGTTCCTGGGGCAACGCGAACAGGCGCTGCCTGCGGTCGACGTCGAATTCCTCGTTCAACCGGGCGCGCAAACCCGCCGCCAGGCGGTCCTTGAGCAACGCCAGCTCCGCCTCGATCTGGGCGCGCAGCGGCTCGCGGTCGCGCACTGCCGCTCGCGAGCTCTGGATGCCGTGGAACGGCAACGTGAAGCCCCAAGCCTGGGTGCGGCCTTCACTGGTGAGGGATTGGAAGTACTCGCTGAAGCCCCGCAGCAGATCGATCTTCGTCACGATCACGTAGACCGGGAAGCGGATGCCGAGCTCCTGGCGCAGATCAGCCAACCGGTCTCGCACCATGCTTGCATGCTCTGCGCGTTCCATCTCGGACATCGTGAGCAGCTCGGCCGCATTGAGCGCGACGATGACGCCGTTGAGCGGCGCGCGCGTGCGGTGCTTGCGCAGCAGCCCCAGGAATCCCCGCCACTCGATGGGGTCCGAGACCGGGTTGCTTTCCTGCGTGGTGTAGCGGCCGGCCGTGTCGATCAACACGGCCTCGTTCGAGAACCACCAGTCGCTGTTCAGCGTGCCGCCTTCCGACCTGAGCACCATGCTTCTGGACGCGTGCCCCATCTGGCGCGCCAAAGGAAACTGCAGTCCGGCGTTCAGGAGCGCCGTCGTCTTGCCCGCGCCCGGACTGCCGACGATCATGTACCACGGCAGTTCGTAGAGGTAGCGCTTGCCCTCCAGGATCCGGCGAAGCCCGCCGCGCCCACGCAAGCCCTTCAGTTGGGCCAGGGCACGGGTGACCGTGGCGGTGACTGTCTTGAGCTCCTCTTTCGCGCTGTCGTCCTTGTCGGCATCCTGGCCAAAGCGCAGGAACTTCGCGAGCAGATCGTCGTTGTTGCGCAAGGCCTGCCAGAGACGGTAGAGCCAGTACACCGCGTACATCACAAGGATGGCGCAGATGACCATGGTGCGCACCCAGAGCGGCGCCAATGGCTTCGCCGCCCCAATGGCCAGCAGAGGCCCTGCATGCCATACAAGCAGGCAGAGCGCTGCCACGCCCAACAGGCTGTAGGGGCCCGACACCATCCAGAGAAGGCCGAGCACCAGCAGCATGACGATGAAGGTCACGCGCACCCCGACCGAAGCGAAGGGGCGAAGTCCCTCCACCGCGAGCAGCGGACCGATGAACCAGATCGCGAGGGCCAGCAGCACCATCGCGAGGAAGGCCAGCATCTGTCGGGAAAACAGGAAGGCCAGGAACTGTTTGAGATATTGCATGAGTGATGGATTCCTGCCTTGCGTCTAGCGCGGGGCGACGGCTGGCTGCTTCACCGGACCCGCGCTGGCGTTGGCGCTGGCGCCTGTGCCCTGCGTGACCATGATGTCGACGCGCCGGTTGCGGGCACGTCCCGCAGCGGTGGTGCTGTCTGCGATGGGAACCGTGGCGCCGCGCCCTTCGGTCTGGATGCGCGATGGCACGACGCCCTTGCCGGTCAACACTTCGGCCACGGCCTGTGCCCGCTTCTCGCTCAGGACCTGGTTGTCGGGAAACTCGCGCGTGCGGATCGGCTGGTTGTCCGAATGGCCGGTGATCTGGACCGTGCCGGAGACCTGGTTGATCTCGTCGGCCACCTTCGCCAGCACGGGGAGAATCCGTGTACTGAGGCGCGCCTGACCGGGGACGAACATCTCGTCGCCCTTGAAGGTGACGATGCTGCGGCGCTCGTCTTCGTCCACGCTCACCGTTTCTCGCTCGATTTCGCTCGCCAGCAATTCCTTCAGGCGCAGCGGCTTGACGGGAGGCGCCGGCGGGGGACGCAGCCGGCCGATGGCGGCAATGCGCTGCTGCAGATCAGCGCTCGACTGCAACAGCTGGTACTTGTACCAGGCAAACAGGCCGAACAGGATCAGCGTCAGCACCGAGCCGGTCACCCACACCGGCACACTGCGCAGCAAGCGAAACTTGCCAGCCCCCACACCCTTCCAATGCGGCGACAAGTCGCTCGGGACGTCGCCGCGCGCGTTGCCCAGCAGAGAGAACAGCCGATGACGGACCGTTTCAAGCTGCCGGCGCCCGTGCGCCGCGGTGCTGAAGCGACCTTCGAAACCCAGCCCGAGGATCTGGTACAGCACTTCGAGCAGATCCACGTGCTCTTGCGGGCTCGCGGCGAGGCGGCCCACGAGAAGGAAGAACTTGTCACCGCCTTTGGTATCGCCGTGAAATTTCGCGGCCAGCTGTTGGCCAGCCCAGATACCGGCCTCTCCGCCCTGCCCGCCGCCCCACGGCGTGCTGTTGGCCGCCTCGTCGAGCGCAGTGCACAGCGCGTAGCTCGCGGCCACCACATGTTCGTGCCGGACCTGCGCAGTGGTGCAGATGGATTGGAAAGCGGCCACCTCGCGCTCGAGCAACTGATGGAACAACGCCACGCCGTCGCTTTCCAGCGCAGCGGGCATGTCTGCCAGGGCCCGCAGCAAGGGCTGGGCCGCCTCCAGCAAAGGATTCTGAGCCGCGGCGACCGCGGTCAGGCGCTCCTGCGTCGAGGACTCGGACACCAGATGCGCGACATCGGCCGACTCGCCGAACAGTTCGCCATCACCGGATCCGTCGCGCGGGTCGGTTCCACCACCTCCCGCAGGCGCCTCGTTGAATTCTTCTTTGTAGAGTATTGGAGCGTTGGAAAAATGAACGGGCTGAGCCCGATGAAAAAGCGAAGCCTGCTCAGGCCTCGCACTCGGAGCTGTCGTTGACGATCTGCTCGAAGCTGCTGTTCTGGATGTGGCTGGTCTTCATGCGGCAGTCGACCATTCGCCACACGCCGGAGCCCTGCGAGTTGTCGATCAGGACGGTGGCCGCCAGCGGTGCCCCGCGCCGGCGCTGGCGGCCGATGGCGAAGGTCATGTGATCGAACCGGCAGTTGTCGATGGTCAGACGGGTGCCGGCCACCAGCACTTCACCGCGACCTGTGCAATTGCGAAAGGTGACCTCCCCCATGCACCCCACGCCTTCGTGCGCCGCGGGCGCAGAGCTTCCGCCGTCAAAGCTGCACGCCTGGAACAGGACGCCGGTGCTTCCATCGCCCCCACAGACGATCGAACGCCCGGCCGAACTGCACTGGGTGAAGCTCACATCGGTCATCACGCCGAAGTCGTGATGGGGTGCCAGAAACCGGCAGTCGATGAACTTGCAGCCCGACATCGATGCCAGCTTGATGTTGCCGTCCCCTGCGAAGTCGCATCCGACAAAGGTCAGGTTCCTCCAGGACACGCCGACGAAGGCGCCCGAGGCCATGTGCGCACCGGCGATGGTCATCGCGGCTGAACTGCCGTCGAGCAGGCGGATGTACTCTTTCTGAAGACTGGTGATGGGTGTGGTCATCTGCGCCTCCGATCAACGGTTCTCTCTGTGCTCGACGCCGTGCGCATCGACCCACCGCCCCGACCATCGGATCGGATGCAGTTGCTGCGCCCAGAACCCTCGCGGGACGTAGTCGCCGACGACCCCGTAGCCATCCGGCCAGATCTTGTTCTTGTCGGCTTTGACCGCCGTACCGAACAGGTAGTCCCAGAACGCAAAGTGCGCGGCATAGCATCGGTCCAGGCCTTCCGCGTCCCGGCTGTGATGCCAATGGTGAAAGTTCGGTGTCACGATGAGATAGCGCAGGGGCCCCAGCCGCACCGATGCGTTGGTGTGGTTGAACAGTAAGCCGTCAATTAACCACGCCCTTGTTCAGGGAGCGATGAGCTGTGAGGCTACGTGTCCATGTAGAGCAACATGGACATGTAGAAATGACAGAGCAGTACGCAGAGTTGAGAAGCCGGTT